>JADMIO011297977.1_pt1 | contig 117649 bp, 93 predicted proteins | sample 8958161 | NCBI WGS metagenome assembly JADMIO01 (sample SAMN16585339, study PRJNA669376) | soil metagenome | isolation source: Crop rotation soil | place: USA: Cullars Rotation, Alabama | collected 2011
GCGACAACTTGTCCACGTGGAATTCTAAGCTTAGGATCCCAATGTGCTGGAAAGATGTATCATGGAATGCGTCGCCCATTTATTTATTCTTGGTTGGTGTCATAATCGTTGTTGGCGTTTTAGCCGGCAGTTACCCTGCCTTCATTTTATCTGCATTCTCCCCCATCCAGGCATTAAAGGGCAAATTAAAACTGGGTAAAGGCGGCGCATCTTTCAGGCAGGTATTGGTAATTATTCAGTTTAGTATATCTGTTTTTTTAATTGTTGGCACTATCATTATTACAAAACAAATGAGTTATGTAAAGAGCAGGCAATTAGGTTATAATAAAGAGCAAACAGTAATTGTGCCGATTGATAACGGGGACATCTATAGGAACCTGAATTCTTTTAAAACCGGGTTACAAAATGAAAGTGCTGTTGAAAGTGTTTCAGCAATGAGTGGAGAGCCGGGCGGTTTTTTTGACGGGCAGGCTTTTGATGTGGAAGGCCGTTCGGAAAAATGGAATTCAAAAACCGAATTTGCAGACTTTGAATATGTAAAAACATTAGGATTGAAAATTATTGCTGGCCGGGATTTTTCAGCGCAATTTCCAACCGATACAACCGAAGCAGTATTGATAAACAAAACCGCTGCAAACAAACTTGGATGGACACCAGAGCAAGCTATTGGCAAATGGATCTTCAACACCGTTCGTGACAGTAAAAAAAGAAGCATTATTGGTGTGGTTGATGACTTCAATTTTCAGTCATTAAAACAAAACATTGATGCATTGGTAATTTCACCGGCAGAAGACAGAAGGCAAATATTGGTAAAACTGAAACCCGGAAATATACAGGCTGGTATTGAACTCGTAAAAAAAGCATACGACAAAGCAGCGCCGGCTTATCCTTTTGAATATAAATTTTTAGACCAACAGTTTAGTGACTTATACCAGAAAGATATTCGCCAGCAAACTATTTTATCTGTTTTTGCTGGCCTTGCTATTTTTGTTGCCTGCCTTGGCCTGTTTGGTCTCGCATCCTTCACTGCAACAAAACGCTTTAAAGAAATTGGCGTAAGAAAAGTAGTTGGTGCATCTGTGCAAAGCATTGTTTTATTATTATCAAAAGATTTATTGAAGCCTGTGTTGGTAGCAACATGTATTGCCCTGCCTGCCGGTTATTGGGTGATGAATAAATGGCTGCAAAATTTTGCTTATAAAACAAGTTTGCAATGGTGGGTTTTCGTTTTGGCGGCGCTTATAACATTTGGTATTGCACTAATTACAGTGAGTATTAAGGCAATAAAAGCAGCCGTTGCCAACCCGGTGAAGAGTTTAAGAACGGAATAAAAACGGTCGACTATTAACAGTTGACAGTTGACAGTTGACTGTCAACTGTAAATCAGATATCAATAAATCAGACATCAGAAATCGTTTGCTATGTTTAAAAACTATTTCAAAACTGCACTCAGGAATCTAAAAAGGCATAAAGCCAATTCCTTTATAAATATTGCCGGCCTTGTCGTAGGCTTTGCGGCATTCATCATCATTGCGCTCGTTATTCAATACGAAGAAAGCTTTGACGATTTCCATACCAGTAAAAATGAGATACACCGCGTGGTACGTATTGGCAGGGATGCTGTTAATCGTGAATACAGAACGGGCGTGCCTTTGCCCGTAACAAAAGGTTTGCGTAACGACTTTCCGCAACTGAAAAATGTGGCTGCTATTATGGGAGATTACAATGCTCAGGTAATTATCCCGGCAGAAGATGGTTCAACCTTAAAAAAATTTAAGGAGCCTAATGTTTTTATTGCAGAAACGCAATTCTTTGAAATGTTTGACTACCCCCTGGCTGCAGGTAATAAATCCACCATATTAAAAGATGTAAACACCATTTTGCTTTCAAAAGATATTGCAACAAAATATTTTGGCGATTGGAATAAAGCGATGGGCAAATCTGTAAAAATATATGGTGAATTAATGAAGGTTACAGGCGTTTTGAATGACCCTCCTCCCAATACTGATTTCCCTTTAAATGTTGTAGTATCATATGCTTCATTATTGCAGGCGCAGGGGTCAGACGATTGGGGAAGTATCAATGACGCTAATTATTGTTTCGTTCAATTGAATAAAGGCACACCTGTTGATCAGTTTCAAAAATTACTGGATGGTTTTACCGATAAAAGAATTAAACCGGTTAACCCGGGCTATACACTTGGGTTGCAACCTTTAAATGAAATACATTTCGATAACCGCTACGGAAATTTCACCGGCGTTACATTCAGTAAAGACCTCATTCTTGCTTTAAGTATTATTGGTTTGTTCCTGCTTATCATTGCCTGTGTAAACTTTATCAACATCACAACCGCACATGCTGTTAACCGTTCAAAAGAAGTAGGTGTTAGAAAGGTGTTGGGAAGTAGCCGCACGCAACTTATCTGGCAGTTCTTAAGCGAAACAGGTATACTTACATTGCTCGCTTTAGCTGGTTCCGTCATTATTGCAATAGCCTGCCTTACGCCCATCAATCATTTATTGAGCATTCATCTTACTGCGGCTTTACTTTTTGACAGCCGGTTTATAACCTTTTTATTGCTGTCTTTTATTATCGTAACAATATTGTCTGGATTTTATCCTGCCCTGGTTTTATCAGGCTTTAAATCTATTAATGTTATAAAAGGTGCCGGCCTTAATAATAATAAAGGAATTGTGTTGAGAAGAGGCCTTGTTGTGTTCCAGTTTGTAGTGGCGCAGATGCTTATTATCGGCACATTGGTTATAGCCTCGCAGATGGATTATTTTCAAAAAGCAGATCTGGGTTTTAATAAAGAAGCGGTGATTGATGCAAGTTTCCCCACCGACAGCCTGAGTAAAACAAAAATGGATTTTTTAAAAAATGAGATCAGTAAAGTAAATGGTGTAAAACAGGTAAGCCTGAGCATTTTTACCCCGGCTGCCGGTGGCGATTGGGCAACTGATCTTGTAACGCAGGAAAACAATAACAAAACAAATCCCGCTATGATTGTGCAGATGAAGCCTGCTGATACTGCGTTCTTTTCTTTGTATGATATCAAACTTACTGCCGGACGTTTTTACTATCCCTCTGATACCATACGTGAGTTTGTGGTAAATGAAACAGTTGTACGAAATATGGGTTTACAAAAGCCTGGGGATGCCCTTGGAAAAACAGTGAAAGTAGCAGGACAGCCAGGCCCTATTGTGGGTGTTGTAAAAGACTATCATACTTTCTCTTTGCGCGATGCTATAAGCCCCACCGTAATGACAACCATAAAAGATGCTTACCGCGTTGCCAACATTAAGATTGATATGCGTAACGCCAAAGAAGTTGTTGCCAGCCTGCAAAAAATATGGAACAAGTATTATCCCGATTATGTTTTTGAATATGATTTTCTTGATCAATCTATTGCAAAGTATTACCAGCAGGAACGCCAACTGTCTGTTTTGTATAAAATATTTTCTGCTATTGCCATAGTTATTTCCTGTCTTGGGTTATATGGGTTGATATCTTTTATGGCAGTTCAGCGCAAAAAAGAAATTGGCATACGTAAAGTGCTGGGTGCACCGGTTCGTGATATAGTTATTATGTTATCAAAAGAGTTTACTATTCTTATCACCATTGCTTTTCTTATTGCAGCGCCTATAGCCTGGTATTACATGCACGAATGGCTACAGCAATATGAATATCGCATTTCGCTGGGGTTTGGATTTTTTATAGCAACAGTGATATGCGCATTAATTATCGCATGGCTTACAGTTGGCTACACTGCTATTAAAGCAGCAACGGCAAACCCGGTAAATAGCCTTCGCTCTGAATGAGCTTCGACTATCAGGAGAGTTTGCGAACAGAATGATGTAGCAAATGGCTAATTTGGTATTTAATGAGACAAATGACATGAATACATTTCTGAAAATATCTATCCGGCATATATGGCAAAGCAGGCTTTTTGCAGCTATAAATATTGTTGGCCTGGCAACAGCCATCACATGTGTATTGCTGGCCATATTGTATTGGAAAGATGAACGCAGCTATGATAACTTTCATACAAACAATCCCAACCTGTACCGTATTGTTACAAACATTGCTAATAAAGATGGAAAAACTGAAGCAAACGGTGGAACCGGGCAGGTACAAGGCCCCGCTTTTAAAGCAGAAGTTCCGGAAGTAGAAAATTATGCCCGGGTGATGGGCAGTGGTATATATACTGATATTACGGCAAGTGGAAAGTCTCTGCACCTCGAGCCTTTGTATGTTGATAAATCATTTTTTGATGTCTTCAGTTTTCAGCTTTTACATGGCAATCCAAAAACAGTATTGAGTGACGTGAGTTTTGTGGTATTAACTGAAACTACTGCAAAAAAGTTTTTTAACAGCACAGATGTTGTAGGTAAAGTATTACAAATAGATGCAGACCCTTCGTTTGAAAAATTGCAAAAATCCCTAATTGTTTCGGGTGTAGTGAAAGATCCGCCGGCAAATTCTTCCCTGCAGTTCGACCTGCTGTTCACCTTTGATTTCATGCAGCTTTCCTTTACCGACAAAAACTGGCTCAATGCTTACCTGGGAACATTTGTAGTGTTGCATTCACAGGCTGATAAAAGCAAAGTGCTTGAAAAGTTCAACCGCATATACTCGGTTCATGCAAAGGAACAGCTTAACAATGAAGATTTTGATGTATATGGATATGACCCTAAAATAACTTATGATTTGCAACCTATAACAGATATTCATTTAAATGCCCAAATCATTTCTGCTGGTGAAAGCGGTGTTGGAAATGCAGCTTCGCCTTTCGCTTCTTATATGTTTATGGGTATTGCCTTATTTATTCTTGTAATGGCAGCGGTAAACTTTGTGAATATCAGCATTGCTGATTCTTTGAAGCGTTCCAAAGAAGTAGGTATAAGAAAAATTGCGGGCAGCAGCAAAGCACAGATCATTTTTCAATTTTTAAATGAGTCTGCCATACTTTGTTCTATTGCTTTTTTATTGTCGTTGATTTTGATAAATTTTAGTTTACCCCTGTTTAATGAATTAACAGGCAAACGGCTGGTTCTTTCCGAAGTACGTGATGCAAATCTTATTCTTTATTTTATTGCTTTGCTTATCTTAATTATAGCCCTTACAGGTTTGTATCCTGCTTATGTGTTGTCAAAATTCAAGCCTGCAGAAGTTTTATACAATAAACAAAAATTATCAGGGCATAATATATTTGGCCGTTCCCTTGTAGTATTCCAGTTTTCGCTTGCTGTTTTTTTGCTCATAGCAACATTGGTTTACTATAACCAGATGGACTACATGCGAACAAAAGACCTTGGTTATAACCCTGATAACATAATACGTACACAATTTGGTGGTAACAGGGATTACAAAACTGTACATGATTATCTTAAAAACGAATTGGCAAAAGCGCCATCAGTGAAAGGTGTATCATTTGGTAACGATGGGTGGGCGGAAGAAGTAAAAACAAATAACCATTCATTCAATGTTATATATAAAAATATAGATGAGAACTTTTTATCACTCCTGGAAATACCATTAAAATATGGCAGGAATTTAATCCGCAATTATCCGGGCGATGTTACAAACGGCATCATAGTAAATGAAGCTTTCATAAAGGCTGCCGGCATAAGTAATGCTATAGGGCAAACAGTTACGCTAAACCTGAACCGGGGCTACGACAGCACACAAAAAACTATTCGTGGAGTAGTAAAAGATTTTCACTTTGGATCATTACGGGAAAGAATTATGCCTATGGTGATGTATATGAGTGAAACACCTGACGGCGGCATTTGGATAAAGTTTGATAAGCGCAAACAAAAAGAAGCAATAGCTGCTGTGGAACACTTGTATAAAGCAGCTATGCCCGGCGCAACATACCGTTACAATTTCCTGGACGAATTGAATGCAAAGCAATACATACAGGAACAACGCTGGCAAAAAGTAATAAGTATAGCTACAGCTATTTCATTGATTGTTTGTTGCCTTGGCTTATTTGCATTGGCACACCTGTCAACCAGCAGGCGGGTAAAAGAAATTGGAATAAGAAAAGTATTGGGAGCTACTGTTTCCCAGGTAGCAACCATGCTTTCTGTTGATTTTCTTAAACTCGTACTCATTGCATTTATTATAGCCGCGCCGGCAGCATGGCTTGTGATGAATTATTGGTTACAACATTATGCTTATCGTATCGATATAGGTGCGATCATATTTTTTGCAGCAGCAGGCATGGCTATTTTTGTAGCATTGCTGGCAGTAAGTTTTCAATCTATTAAAGCTGCAATAGCAAACCCGGTTGAATCGTTGCGAACAGAATAAGCCTTTAAAAGAATAAACAAATTTTATGAAAATATCACCGGTTATATTCCTGCTATTAGCAAGTTGTTTTCATATTACCTATGCACAGTCCCCGCAAATAGCTTCTATCACAGATTTTGAAACCGTAAACCGTCACGTCACAGTTGATAAAACAGGAGATAAAAATATTGTTCATCTTGATGCAGCAGCTGGTGATGGAATAGCCTGGGTAAAAAATATAAGCTTTAGCGAAGGAACCATTGAATTTGATGTAAAAGGCAAAGATGTACTGCAACAAAGTTTTGTGGGTATGGCATTTCACGGTATTAACGACAGCAGTTTTGAAGCGGTTTATTTTCGTCCATTTAATTTTCAAGCTACAGAAGAAATCAGGAAAAGTCATTCAGTGCAATATATCTTTATGCCAAAGTATGACTGGTCATACCTTCGGGAAACATATCCCGGCAAATATGAAAACAGGTTACATCAACCTGTTCAACCGGCAGATTGGTTTCATGTAAAAATTATTGTTGATAATAAAAATATTAAAGCATTTGTGAATGGAGACAGTTCACCTTCACTGGAAGTGCAGTCATTATCAGATAATAAACCTGGCAAAATAGGTTTTTGGGTTGGTAATAACTCTGATGGAGGCTTTTCAAATCTTGTTATAAAAAATAAGTAATTATTAATGCATTTTATGTTTAAAAATTATTTCAAAACCGCCTGGCGAAATTTATGGAAGAACAAGATCACCTCATTTATAAACCTGTTTGGTTTATCTGTTGGCATGACAGCTTCTGTATTTATTTTTCTTTGGGTGCAGAACGAAATAAGTTTTGATGATTATCATCCCGGTAAAAACAACATCTACCGTATTACGAATGCCATACGCATTAATGCTGAAGAAGAGTGGATCTGGGAAAACTCACCGATGTTAATGGCCGAAACAGTGCAACGGGAAATTCCTTCCATACAAAAAACAACAAGGGTAATTATAAATACCTGGGGTGCACCTGTATTTAATATAGACCAAAAACTGTTTACTGATAAAACAAGTGCTTTTGTTGATGACAGTTGGTTTGATATGTTCAGTTATGATTTTTTGTATGGCAATAAAACTTCATTTGCAAAAAACCCCAATGGGATTGTTCTTACAGAATCAAAAGCTAAAAAGTATTTTGGCAATACTGATGTGATTGGAAAGATCATCCGTTCAGACAGCATTAATTATACGGTTGAAGCGGTGGTGAAAGATATACGGCTTAATTCAAGCTTCAACTTTGATGTGCTTATAAATATGCGGGGGCGTTTATCAGATCCAAAAACATATAAAAACGACAAAACCTGGAACAACTTCGGTTATATCACGTTTCTTCAATTACAGCCGGGCGTTAATATTTCTGTTATTGAAAAGCAATTGAACAATATTGTAAAGAATAATCGTACAAATGATAATGACAGGGTTTACCTCCAGCCCTTAACAAAAATGTATTTTGAGGATGATCTGCAATCTTCCGGTATGCCGCATGGCAATAAAAGCGTTGTACAGGTATTTCTTTTGCTGGGTTACTTATTACTGGTAATTGCAAGCATCAATTATATAAACCTTACAACCGCAAAAGCAAGTCTTCGTGCAAAAGAAGTAAGCATCAAGAAAATTGTGGGTGCCAGGCGGGGAAGTCTTTTTATGCAGTTTATAGTTGAATCGCTTTGTATCAGCCTTATTGCGCTCTTAATTACGTTAGCACTCATACAGGTATGCCTTCCGCTGTTCAATACCATTACAGAAGAACATTTTCATTTGCCTTTAAATTCTGCTGTTATGTGGCAGATCCTTGGCGGTACATTATTGTTCACTACAATTTTAAATGGTATTTACCCGGCAACATTGTTATCATCCTTCAAACCTTTAAATGTTTTCAGGGGAAGAACATTATTGAAAGTGCGTGATGGTTCTATACGAAAAGGCCTTGTTGTATTCCAGTTTACCCTGTCGGTGATTCTTATTGTAGGAACCATTGTTATTTACAGCCAGTTGAAATTTATACAGTCACAAAACCCCGGCTATAATGTTTCCCAGGTTATGTCGCTGCAGGTTCCGTGGAAAGCGCTAAGTAAATTTAATGATACAGCACAGGCAGCTTTCTTTGAAAATATAAAACACGATCTACAGTCGCAAAGCAGTATAGCTGCTGTTTGCACTGCCAATTCAGAGATCGTGAATGTTGATGGCATGAGTTCGGGCAATGCAGATTGGGATGGCCGTGATACAACGTTCAACCCTTCTATTGCAAGGCTGTCAGCCGATGCCGGTTTTCAAAAAATGTTTCAATTGCAGATGAAAGAAGGCCATTGGTTTTTGCCCGGCAATGCAGATGAACATAATTATATTCTGAATGAAACAGCTGTTGCGATGTTCAACATGCATAAGCCTGTTGTAGGCCAGCGGTTTACCTGGGGTGGCGATACCGGCAAGGTGATCGGCATTGTAAAAGATTTTCATTACAAGAGTTTACATGATAAGATCGGGCCGATGGTGTTATTTAATAATGGTGGCAGCAGTTCATACATTTTCGCTAAAACATATCCTGATAACGTACCTGCGGCAATACAAGCCGCTCAAAAAGTATGGGGAAGGTATATACCGGATCAGCCTTTTACTTATAGTTTTTTAGATGACAGTTTTAATACTTTATATAAAACAGATATTAAAACTTCAAAACTGATACTCATTTTTTCCGTAATTGCTGTTATCATATCTGCATTAGGTTTATTTGGCCTTGCCACCTTCTCAGCCGATCAGCGCGTAAAAGAAATCGGCATCAGGAAAGTATTGGGTGCATCTGTTCAACAGATCACAACGCTGATCTCCAAAGATTTTATCATGCTTGTTTTAATAGCCATTGTAATAGCTGTACCCATTGCATGGTACGTGATGAATACCTGGCTGCAGGGTTTTGCTTATCGCGTCAATCTAACGGCAGGAATATTTATAGGGGCAGGCTTTATCGCTATTATTATCGCGGTCATTTCCGTAAGCACACAGGCAATAAAAGCAGCTGTTACAAACCCGGTGAATAGCCTTCGCTCTGAATGAGCTTATGCTTGAGCACGGTTACCAGGAGCGTTTGTATACAGAATAGAATTCACCTCCGTACACCAACTGTACGATATCGTACAGCTTTGTGAAAAAATATTACATAACCTATTGATAATAATGTAGTTAATACGTGGCATACCTGTTGAAATGTTTCAGAAAGTTTTAAGTTGCGAGAGACTAAATATTGCCCCCACCTTACCAGTCACAATATTTATCAGCTTAAACAAAGCCTTTCATGATCAACAACTATTTTAAAACTGTCTGGCGAAATCTTCTTAGGAACAAGACTTTTGGTTTTATCAACATCTTTGGCATGGCCGTAAGCATGTCCGTTTGCCTGCTCATCTTCTTATCATCAATAACCAGAAAAGTTATGATGATTTTATTATGCTTGCGCAGAACCCTCAGCATAGTAGCATTGCTCTCAGGAGCTCTTAAGAATAGAATTATGAGTGGTGAATGGCCAATTGTAAATTTGGAAAAGTGAATGCCCGCAGCTAATATATCAGACATCATTAAATCAGACATCAGAAATCATTCTTTTATGTTTAAAAATTATTTCAAAGTAGCATGGCGCAACCTGATGAAGCATAAAACATTTTCTTTCATCAACATTGTGGGCCTTTCCATTGGTTTAGCTGTAAGCTTTATTATCCTGATGTATGTGCAGGATGAATTAAGTTATGACAGGTTCAACAGGCAGGCAGACAATATCGTGCGGGTTATTTTCCAGGCAAATATTAATGGCGGAAAAATAAATGAGAGCGTTACAATGCCGCCGGTAGCGCAAACAATGAAAAAAGATTTTCCTGAAGTGCAGGATGCAACGAGGCTTCGTAACTACGGGGCTTCCAAAATATATTATAATGGCAAAACTTTTCAACAGGAAGAATTTGCGTTTGTTGATCCAAATTTCTTTTCTGTATTTACACTGCCATTTTTGAAAGGCAACATAGCAGATGCGTTAAAAGAACCCAATTCAATAGTTATTACAAAAGAACTGGCTAATAAATATTTTGGTGACGAAGAGCCTATTGGAAAAACATTACTCTTTGTAGATGGAAATATTCCTTATAAAGTTACCGGTGTAATTGACAAAATGCCTGCAAATTCTCATTTTCATTTTGACATGTTTGGTTCTATGCTTGGCTGGGAATCTGCCAAATCTGATTCATGGATGGAAAGCAGTTTTTATACTTATCTCCTGTTGAAACCCGGAGCAGATATTAAGGCCATGACAACAAGGTTGCCTGGTATAGTTGCAAAATATATGGGGCCGCAAATTCAAAAAGAAATGGGCCTTAGTCTTCAGCAATTCAGAACACAGGGTAATGAACTTGGTTTTGCATTGCAGCCTTTAACTTCTATTCATCTTCACTCCAATACTTCCAATGAACTTGAGCCTGGCGGTAATGCCAGTTATGTATACATTTTTGGTGTTATTGCAATTTTTATGTTACTCATCGCCTGCATTAATTTTATCAATCTTTCAACAGCAAGCGCATCTAAGCGCGCCAAAGAAGTTGGTGTAAGAAAAGTTGCCGGCTCAGGAAGGCTTCAACTTATCTGGCAGTTTTTATTTGAATCGATGCTGATAACAACATTTGCGCTGGTAATAGCTTTGGTATTGGTGAAACTTGCATTTCCGGTTTTTGAAAATATATCCGGCAAACATTTGGTCTTTGATCTGAGCTCAGCAATAACATTTGCCGCCCTGGGTTTATTGATTGGCATTGTTGCAGGAATATACCCTGCATTCTATCTATCATCATTTAAACCCATTGCTGTACTAAAAGGTAAGCTTACTGTACACAATAAAAGCTTTGGCTTAAGAAGCAGCCTTGTTGTGTTCCAGTTCTTTATTTCTGTTGCACTTATTGTAAGCACTATTATCGTTTACCAGCAAATGAAATATATACAAAACAAGAATCTTGGTTTTAATAAAGAACAGGTTTTAACCCTTCCTAATTCTTATGCTTTAGGTAAAAATGAACAGGTATATAAACAGGAAATGCTGAAAGATCCGCGCATAGTGAATGCAACAGTTTCCTGGTATAAACCTGCAGGGCCTAGTAATTATAATAATGCACTGGCTTACCCGGAAGGTAAGGAAAGCAATTTATTGAATGGTGTGGAATACCATGTAGATGAACAATACATTCCAACATTGGGCATGCAAATGGCAGCCGGCAGAAATTTCTCAAAAGACTTTCCCACAGATTCTTTTGCGCTGGTAATTAATGAAAGTGCCGCAAAAGCTTTAGGTTGGGGAACTATAAATGCTGTTGGTAAAACTGTAATCAGGCAAAACAGCGACCGCGGTAATAATGTTCCATTTCATATCATTGGTGTAGTGAAAGATTTCAACTTTAAATCGCTGCATGAAACCATCTCTCCTTTAATGATGTGTTTACGCCCTGAAGGCGGTTTGATCTTTAAAATAAAAACGACAGACATCCAGGGCTTGCTTGCTGTTATGAAAGCTAAATGGGAAACATATAATACAGGTGAACCATTTACTTATAGTTTTCTGGATGACCTGTTTAATAAAACGTATGCTGCAGAACAAAAAACGGGTACTGTTCTAAACATTTTTTCTATACTCATCATTTTTGTTGCATGCCTTGGTTTGTTTGGCCTTGTAACCTTTACAGCAGAACAACGTACGAAAGAGATTGGCATTCGCAAAGTATTGGGCGCAAATGTGTCGCAGATAACTGAAATGCTGTCCAGGCAATTTTTAAAGCTGGTATTAATAGCTTCACTGATTGCTTTTCCGGTTGCCTGGTGGGCGATGCACCAATGGTTGCAAAGTTTTGCATACAGGATAGATATAAGCATTTGGGTGTTTGTAATTGCAGCAGTGTCTGCTCTATTCATTGCTTTATTAACTGTAGGTTTCCAGGCAGTAAAAGCAGCAGTGGCGAACCCGGTGAAGAGCTTGAGAACGGAATGAATCGGCTAATGGTCAACAGTCGACCGTCAACCGTAATCAGACATCAAAAAATCAGACATCAGAAATAAAATTTATGCTTAGAAATTTTTTCAAAATAGCCTGGCGTAATCTCGCTAAAAACAAAGGTTACAGCGCCATTAATATAGGTGGATTGGCAGTAGGTATGGCTGTAGCTATGCTGATTGGTTTATGGGTGTACGATGAATTGTCGTATGACAAATACCACGAGAACTACGATCGCATTGCACAGGTGATGCAACATGCCAACTTTAATGGTGAAATAGGAACGCAATCGGCAAACCCGGCTTTGATGGGCCCTGAAATAAGGGCGAAGCATGGCAGCGATTTTAAGTACGTGGTACAGGCTTCCTGGCAGGGTGGCCACCTGCTTTCAATAGGAAATAAGAACTTTAGCAAGGAAGGGATTTTCTTCGAACCCGATGCGCCGGATATGCTTACATTAAAAATGTTGAAAGGCTCAAGAAAAGGTTTACAGGACCCTTATTCCATCATGCTTTCAGCCTCAGCTGCCAAAGCTTTATTTGGTAACGACGACCCGATGAACAAGGCTATAAAGCTCGACAGGAACCAGAATGTAAAAGTTACTGGCGTATATGAAGACTTGCCTGGCAATACGTCTTTCACTAAACTGGAAATCATAATGCCCTGGAAGTTGTGGCTTGTTCAAAATCCCTGGGCAGAAAAGATGGAACAACCCTGGGGTAGTAACTTCTCACAAACTTTTGTGCAAATCGCTGACAATGCAGACATGCAAAAAGTCTCTGCCAAGATCAAAAATGTAAAACTGGATAATGTTGGCCCTGATGAGAAACGATATAAATGGGAAGTGTTCCTGCAGCCTATGAGCAAATGGAACCTGTATAGTGAATTTAAAAACGGTATAAATACAGGTGGTAATATCCGCTATGTATGGCTATTCAGTATCATTGGCATTTTCGTGCTTGCACTTGCCTGCATTAATTTCATGAACCTAAGTACAGCGAGAAGCGGGAAAAGAGCAAGAGAGGTGGGCATACGCAAGGCCATTGGTTCTATGAGGTGGCAGATCATAAGGCAATTCTTTGCAGAATCCTACGTGGTGGTATTGCTTGCATTTGTTCTTGCGTTATTACTGGTTGCTTTATTGTTACCATTGTTTAATGATGTGGCAGGAAAGAGGATGGCCATGCCATGGAACAATATTATATTCTGGCTTATCTGTATCGTATTTATTTTTATAACAGGATTGCTCGCAGGCAGCTATCCTGCCTTCTACCTTTCATCTTTTCGGCCTTTAAAAGTTTTAAAAGGCACATTCAAAGTTGGAAAAGGAGCTGCTATTCCAAGAAGGATACTGGTTGTTATGCAATTTACCGTATCAGTAATGCTGATAATCGGAACCATCATTGTTTACCAACAGATACAACATGCAAAAGACAGGCCTATCGGTTATACACGCAGCGGGCTCATCAATATGGGCCTTGAAAGCGAGATAAAACAACATTTTGATGCCGTAAGAGCAGAATTGAAAACCGCAGGTGCTATTGAAGAGATGACTGCGTCAAACAGCCCGCTTACCGGTGTGTGGAATACCAATGGCGGTTTCGACTGGGAAGGTAAAGATCCCAACCTTGCCGTTGATTTTCCCAATAATAATGTGTCATACGATTTTGGTAAAACTGTAAAATGGACAATCAAAGAAGGGCGTGATTTTTCAAGGGAATTCTCTACTGATTCGCTCGCATTCATCATTAATGAATCGGCAGCTAAATTTCTTGGGTTTAATGACCCGGTAAATAAAGTTTTAAAATGGAATGATGAGCCGTTTATTATCATTGGTGTAGTGAAGGATATTATGCAGGAATCACCTTTTTACCCGGTACGGCCAACATTGTATCACACAGGCAAGGTTGACAATATGTTCAACCTGATCATAAGACTAAACCCAAACAAAAGTGCATCGTCTTCGCTAAAAATAATTGAACAGGAATTTAAAAAATTTACACCGGATGTACCTTTTGACTACAAATTTGTTGATGAAGACTTTGGATCAAAATTTACTGCCGAAGAACGTATTGGTAAACTCTCATCTTATTTTGCCATACTGGCTGTTTTTATTTCCTGTCTTGGTTTGTTTGGTATGGCAAGTTTTGTTGCAGAACAAAGAACAAAGGAAATAGGCATTCGTAAAGTGTTGGGAGCAAGTGTAACTAATCTCTGGAAATTATTATCAACAGAATTTGTGTTGCTGGTACTTTTGTCTTGTGTAATAGCGGCACCGATAGCATATTATTATCTCAACAATTGGCTTATTAATTATGATTACAGGATAAGCATAAGTTGGGAAGTATTCGTGATTGCTACATTGCTGGCTTTATTTATTACCGTGATAACCGTTAGTTTCCAGGCTATAAAAGCAGCAATAGCAAATCCTGTGAAGAGCCTTCGCACTGAATGAGCTACGGCTCTCAGGAGAGTTTGAGAACGGAATGATTCGGTTAACGGTCAACAGTCAACCGTCGACCGTATATCAGGCATCAAAAAATCAGACATCAGAAATCACCTTGTATGTTCAGAAACTATTTTAAAACAGCGTGGCAGAATATCAGGAAGAATAAATTCTTTTCGCTGATCAATATACTGGGGCTTGGCCTCGCTATTCCTTTTGCATTGTTATGTTTAATGCAGATGCAAAGCGCTTATGAATCGGATAATTTTCATCCATATCCAGGCCGCACTTATCGTATTATTACAGATATAAAAGATAATGGTGGAAGCATTACAAAATATGCCTTGTCTCCAAAATCTGTTGCAGCAGAATTGGAAAATAATTATCCATACATACAAAAAGCAACTTTTACAATGCGGGATTATGGCTGGGAGCTCAGCGACCGCCTGAAAACACTTTCTGTAAATACGCTGTATGTAGAACCTTCTTTTTTCGACATGTTTGGCTTCAAACTTATTTCTGGTACAAGGCCGGTGGCACCCAACACCATTGCGATAACAAAAGAGAAAGCAGAAGCTTTTTTTGGAACTGATAATGCCATTGGCAAAGTATTATCACATCCTGATTATGGTAATTTTATTATCTCGGGCGTGTTGGAACCATATAAACGCAATACCGTTTTTAAAAGCGATGTAATGGTCTCTATGGCAACCTGGGATAGATCGCATAGAGATTCTCTACCAACCTCGCTTACAGGGTTCACGTATGTGCTGATGCAACCCAATAGCACCGGCCTCCAATTAGATGTTGCATTAAATGCTGTAGCGGCTAAACTTAATACGCTGGCTGCTTCAAAATCAATAAAAGAATCACTTGGTTTTCATAAGCAGGGCATTGAAGATATTGCGCCTGCCTTTCAGAGGCTTGAAGGCAATGCATACGTAAATTCCATAGGCGATCTTATGGTGAATTTTGGTTTTGCAATGGGGCTGCTTATTTTAGCAGCGTTTAATTATATCAATCTTACACTTGCCCGTTCTATTAGCCGTGCAAAAGAAGTGGGCCTTCGGAAAACCGCGGGCGCTTTGCGTTACCAGCTTATCATACAATTTATTTCCGAAGCGGTGTTGATGGCCATGCTCGCATTGGCAGCAGGATACGTTATACTGCAGTTCTTAAAGCGTTTCACTTATGTAAACTGGTTTGCCTGGGATGTTGACAACCAGTTGGTGCTTTGGGCATCTTTTATCCTGTTCACAATATTTATAGGAGCGCTGGCGGGATTTATCCCGGCAAAAATATTATCGCGTTTTAAACCGGTAAATGTATTGAAAGGAACGATTGCGCCTTCCGCCATTGGCAAAACAGGCTTGCGCAATACGCTTGTGGTGATACAGTTTGTGGCCTCTGCCTGTTTTATTTTTATATTGGTTACCATGTTTAACCAGTTTAGATACATGGCTACTGATAACGAAAACTTTAACCGCGAAAACATTTATAACATAGCTGCTCCTGCAAAGGTGCGCCTGCTGCAGCAGGATATATTAGCGAATAAAAATGTTGAGCAGGTTGGCTTTGTATCAACACCGTTTGGCGGAAATGCTGCACAGGCAGGCGCCAGGAAAAATAAAGAAAGTGAAAATACAGCCGCCAGCTATTATGCAGCAGATGCAGGTTTTGTTTCCAACATGCGGCTGCCATTACTGGCGGGTAAAAATCTTCTTTATTCTTCCGGTGATTCTGTTTCAAATTTTGTACTGGTGAATGAGCAATTGCTATCTGCGCTCGGACTAGGAAAAGCCCGTGAAGCCGTTGGTAAAACTTTTTTATTAAACAACGAGAACGAAGTGATTATTAATGGCGTGTTACCCAACTTTTGTTATGCTAATTACCAGTTTGCTGCGCAACCACTCATCATTCAATACAATCCTTCGCAGTTTCATGTATTGAATATCCAAACAAAAAACAAAGTAGACGATGCTGTATTTAAAGCTGAGATGAATACCATCTGGAAAAAATATTTTCCGCATGATGAACTGAGCTTTTCCAATTACCGGAAAGATATGTATGACCGCTATTTTCCCGGCGGGGATATGAAGTTTATGGGAATGTTTGGTGCGGCCGTATTGGTAATTGCTCTAATGGGCTTACTGGGCATCGTTACCTATCATACTGAACGAAGGGTTAAAGAGGTTGGCATCCGTAAAGTAATGGGCGCTTCTGTAAAGCAGATCGTACAAGAGTTGTCGAAAGGTTTTATAAAACTCACACTCATTGCTGCGCTCATCGCCTTACCGCTTGGATATGTTATTTGCTATGTGTTCATGAGCCTGTTTGCATACAGCAATGGTGTAAACATGGTGTTGCTGGGTCTTTTATTTGGCGGCATATTTTGTATTGCATTGATCATTATTATGTATAAATCAATATATGCTGCGGTGGCAAACCCGGTTGAGTCGTTACGGACAGAGTGAGTGAATGGTCAATAGTGAATAGTCAATAAAATTGCTCAAAGCTCAAGATTCTTTAAATCAGGCATCAATAAATCATACATCAGACATGATAAAAAATTATTTCACCATAGCCATCAGGACATTGTGGAAAAACAAAGTTTTTTCTGTTATCAATATACTTGGCCTTTCCATTGGCATCAGTGCCTCGTTGGTAATTTACCTTTTGGTGAATTATCATTTGTCGTTCGACAAATTTGAAAAAGACGCCGACCGTATTTACCGTGTAACATCTAATTTTATTTTTTCAGGTGAAGCGTATCGGAATTCAGGGGTTACTTCTCCCCTGCCTGCTGCAATAAAAAAGGAATTAACCGGCATTGATGCTGTAGTGCCATTTCGTACCTGGAGCAATGAAGTGAAAATATCGGTTCCATCTCCTGGAGAAAAAGAACCAAAGGTTTTTAAAAAACAGCCTGACCTGGTTTTTGCTGATGAAAACCTGTTTAATTTATTAAGCTATAAATGGCTTGCAGGTTCTGAAAAAACTGCTTTTAGCAAACCCTATCAAACGGTACTTACTTCTTCTGGTGCTAAAATTTATTTTCCCAAACTTAAGCCTGCTGAAATTATCGGCAGGCAATTGTATTTTAATGATACTGTAAGAACAGTCATTACAGGTATTGTAGAAGATTTTGAAGAACACTCAGATTTTACATTTAAGGTTTTCATTTCCCGCAACACCCTGGAAAACACAAGTTTGAAACCGGAAGATTGGAACAAATGGGATAACACTACATCAGATTCACAATTGTTTTTGAAATTATCTGCCGGTACTTCAGCACAGCAGGTTGAAAAAGCAATTAATAACCTGTATGAAAAATACAAGCCAAAAAGCCCTGATGATAACGGCAAAACTTCTTATAAGCTGCAGCCTTTAAATGATATGCATTTTAATTCCTATTATAATACATTCAGCATACCTCAGGCAAATAAACCAACATTGTATGGCCTGCTTGCCATAGCTGCATTTTTATTGCTGTTGGGTTGTATCAACTTCATTAATCTCACTACGGCACAATCTGCACAAAGGGCAAAAGAAATAGGCATTCGCAAAACAATGGGCAGTTCAAGAAAACAATTGATCACACAGTTTTTAAGCGAAACCTTCCTGCTTACTTTATTTGCAACCATTTTATCAGTATTGCTTACACCATTACTACTAAAAGCATTCTCGGGTTTTATTCCGGATGACCTTCATTTTAGTTTAACAAATCAACCTGCAATTATTTTATTCCTGCTGGCTTTAACCGTAATGGTTACTGCATTATCGGGTTTTTATCCTGCACTGGTTTTATCCGGTTATAATCCTGTATTGGTTTTAAAAAATATTGCTTATGCAAACACCGGCAGAACACGTACGGCCTGGCTACGTAAATCGTTAACCGTATCGCAATTTGTAATTGCCCAGGTATTTGTAATGGGTGCTATTCTTGTGAGCAAACAGATCAGTTATTCAATCAATAAAGACCAGGGATTTAAAAAAGAAGCAATCCTATATTTCGAGACAAACCGTTTCGATACAATCAAAAGCCATAAATATGTTTTGCTGGATAAGGTAAAAAACATTCCCGGAGTAAGCATGGTAAGCCTTTGTACAAACCCACCTTCTTCAGGCAGTACATGGAGCAGTACCATGAATTTTAAGGATGACAAAAAAGATATTACAACTGATGTACACCAGAAGTATGGTGACACAAACTACATTAAGATATACGGGTTGAAATTGCTTGCAGGCAGTAACATCAAGCAATCAGATACAGTAAGCACATTTATTATTAATGAAACATATGCGCATATTTTAGGCTTCCAAAAACCACAGGAAGCGATAGGCAAATATATCGGCTATGATAATGGGATAAAGCTGCCTATATGTGGCGTAGTAGCCGATTTTAACCAGCATTCGCTGCATGAACCGATAAAGCCGTTGGTAATAGCAAGCAGGGTAAGCATTCAACGCAATATAAGCGTTGCTTTACAACCGCAAACCGATGGAAACAACTGGAAAACAGTGATCACAAAAATTGAAAAGGCCTGGAAAGAAATCTACCCGGAAGAAGATTTTACTTATACTTTTTTTGATGAAAATATTGCGAAGTATTACGAAGCCGAACAGCATATTGCAAGTCTTTTAAAATGGGCAACCGGGCTTGCTGTTTTTATCAGTTGCCTTGGCTTATTAGGTCTTGTGATGTTTACAACCACCCAACGAACAAAGGAAATCGGCGTAAGAAAGGTGTTGGGTGCATCAGTAAGGCAAATAGTTACGATGATCACCAGTGATTTTATTATATTGATCCTGCTGGCATTTGTGATTGCTGTGCCGCTGGCATGGATAGGCATGCATCGCTGGCTTGAGAATTTTGCATTCCGCACCGATGTGAGTTGGTGGATATTTATAACAGGCGGGACCGCTATGGTACTGGTGGCTTTAATTACACTTTCTTTTCAAACCATTAAAGCAGCAATGATGAACCCGGTTAAGAGTTTGCGAACAGAATGAAATGGTGAATCCTTGTAATAATTAAAGAAAACTAATGTTATTTGAGTAAATGGTTTCGGACAATAATTGTCCGTTTCCGAACGCTTTTTTATTCGCCTGTTTTCTAAAGCATTGCCAGCTAACGTTTTTATGATTGGCACAGCCATTGACTTCATACCGAAAGAAAATAAAACACATGAAAAGATATTCTGTCCTTCTTTTACTGTTGAGCATTTCGTTTATCAGCAATGCCCAGTCTTCCAATGATCTTTATCTTAGTAAACCGCTTTCCAGTGAAGCCATTCAAAAGATAGAAGCTTCAACTGTTGGCGGCAGTATAGAAGTTTCAGGAGGAAATAGTTCTGATGCAAGAATAGAAGTATATGTAAGAGATAACAGGAATGGAACACTCACTAAAGAAGAGATGAAAAGCAGGATAGATGCTGATTATAACCTGACGCTGGAAGTAAGCAATCATAAGCTAACTGCTATAATAAAGCAGAAACATCAAAATATAAACTGGAAGAAATCTGTATCTGTTTCCTATAAAATTTATGTTCCTGAAAAAGTTTCTACAGATCTCGGTACAAGTGGTGGAAGTATCAAGCTGGAAAATCTTTCCGGTGAGCAGGATTTTGCTACCAGCGGCGGCAGTCTTGAAATAGACCATGTAAGCGGCAAGATCAAAGGAGTAACTTCTGGCGGCAGTATAAGCCTGGCCAATTCAAAAGATGATATTGATCTTACTACCAGCGGTGGCAGCATTGAAGCTTTAGATTGTACCGGTAAAATAAAACTCGCTACTTCAGGCGGCTCATTAAAACTTAGCAGGCTGAACGGTGATATCAATGCGATCACAAGCGGTGGCAGTGCTAAAGCAGATAATATAGAAGGTGCATTATCTATTCATACTTCCGGCAGCAGTATAAAGCTCGAAGACCTGTCATGCAGCCTCGAAGCTTCTACCAGCGGCTCTGATATAGAAGTGGAGATGAAAGCTCTTGGCAAGTATGTAAAAATTTCAAACTCGGGTGGCGATATAGACCTCAAAATACCACAGGGCAATGGCATCAACCTCGACCTGCATGCAAATAAAATAAAAACAGTATCTCTTACTAATTTTTCAGGCTCCCAGGAAGAACACGATCTTGAAGGAACATTAAATGGAGGAGGCACTACTGTAAAGCTTGATGCAGGGAGTGGCACCATCTATTTTGCCTTGAAGTAAAAATATTTCCTTTCGTGTTCATCTTTTCAACACCATGGATAAATCCTGGTGTGCCTTATTTTGCCAGTGCAGACGGCTATATTTATGTTCTTGAATAAAATCTTTATAAATTCTTCGGCTTAAATTTTTTACCAATACAGGTTGAATATTCTTTCTGTGCCAATTGCTTTATAAACCTGCGTATATGAAGTCATTCCAGGTTTATTAAAAGCTGCATAACTTACAGTGCTTAATTGAATGCACTTATGACCACAGTGTACATCCTGGCAATAATTATTGCTATATTGATCATCATATTCATCGTTTACCAACGCAAGCCCGGGAAGAAGATAACCATGACCACAAAAAGCAGCCCATGGGACGGAGTTTATCCTGAGCTGCCGGAGCGTGATGACGATTATGTAACATATAGCGCATCCCCGCCTCCGCCAACGCGATCTTCAACACCTTCAAAAAAATCTGGATACCCGCAAGCACCGCCGGCAATGCCGGCACCTTCGGGAGCCATCCCTCCCCCATTGCCTGGGCCTGCAATAAGTTATGATGAAGTTTCATTGGCATTATCAGGGCCGGGTTGTGTGCAGCCGCATCAATCATTCAACATAAAATTCATCGCCTATCCTGAGCGGGATGAACAAAAAGTTGAAGGGATTTTGAAAGAATCAGACCCGGATAATAAAGTACTCCTTGGCCTTGATTTCTGCAACTGGCAGAAAGGAACTGAAATAAAAGTAAGGTTATATGGCAACCAGCTTATGATGCAGGAAAAGCAACTACCGGGCTTATGTAATACAACCAAATGCCCGGCAATAATTGAATATGGGCAATAGTTGCGGTTGTATGACGGATAAAATTATCATACTTTGAAAACTTTTTTTGTTGAAGCCAGCCGCGGAAGCCAATAAATATTGCAGTTAACAAGCTTAACAGTACAAGCCAACGCATTAATGAATGCAAACCCAGTAAAAATGAGTACATCTGGTTATTTATTTAAAAACAAAATTATGTAGCGATCAAAGAAACAAAATGAAGCTACTTGTGTGATAAGTTTTATCTTGAACACAAACATTGTATTATGGGTTATGTTTTTTTGATCATTACCATACTCACAGAAACGGCAGCGGTAATTTTTATGAAATTGTCTGATGGGTTTCAACAAAAATATTATTCAATTGCTGCTGTTATAGCGTATGCTGTAAGTTTCATTTTTCTTACACTATCATTGAAACAATTACCGGCCGGCATTGCGAATGCTATATGGGCTGGTACAAGCACATTACTGGTTGCAGTAGCCGGTGTTTATTTTTTTCATGAGCAACTGAACTGGCTACAAATTGCTTCGATGATATTAATTGCAATTGGATTGATTGGTTTGAACGTACAAAAAATATAGTCAAACAGCTACACCTCTTTTGATGAAGAAAGTGCACATTAACAACCTCAGTCCTGCATCATACCACTATCTTCCGTGTTTATTACTGAAGTTTCACGGGTATCTTTCATAAATAGGTACACCATTAACGATAAAAAAATACATGCGGTTATGTACCAGTAAAAATAAGGCTCAAGCCCTTCATTCTTAAGCCATAAGGCCACATATTCCGCCGTGCCGCCAAAGATGGCTACCGTAAGCGCATATGGCAGGCCAACACCCAGGGCACGCACCCGGGCAGGAAATAGTTCGGCTTTTACCACGGCATTAATGCTGGTATAACCGCTCACAATAATAAGCGCCGACAAGATCAATAAAAACGCCTGCAATTGTGAACTGCTATGACTAAGCACAGTAAGTATTGGTATCGTAAGCAACGTGCCGGACACTCCAAAACCTATTAGCAGCGGACGCCTGCCAATACGGTCAGACAGTGTTCCAAAAACAGGCTGCAATAAAGCAAAAATGAGCAGGTTTAAAAACGAAATAAGTGTTGACTGGTCTTTGGTAAGATGCACGGTATTCACCAAAAACTTTTGCATATACGTAGTATAAGTATAAAATGCCAGTGTGCCTCCCATCGTAAGCCCCACCACGGTTAACACCTGCCTGGGATGATGCAATAGTTCTTTGATGGTTCCTTTCTTATTTTTTTCAGCGTGTTTTACCGCTTCAAAAGCATGTGTTTCATCAAGGCTGCGGCGCAGGTACAAAGCCACTATGGAAAGTATGGCGCCAATTACAAAAGGAATTCGCCAACCCCATGTATGCAATTGCGCATCCGTAAGCAATACCTTTTGCAAGATCAATTGAATACCCAATGCAATAAGTTGCCCGCCGATAAGCGTAACATACTGGAAACTGGAATAAAAACCACGATGACTGCGGCTTGCCATTTCACTCAGGTAGGTCGCAGAAACACCATATTCGCCACCTACACTTAAACCCTGCAGCATGCGCGCCAACAGCAACAGCACAGGCGCTGCAATGCCGATAGTGCTATAGGTCGGGGTAACAGCTATCAGCAGCGAACCGAATGACATAAGCAAAACGGATAAGGTCATGCTTTGTTTACGGCCTACCTTATCTGCTATGCGGCCAAACATCCAGCCGCCCAGCGGACGCATTAAAAACCCCAATGCAAACACACCGGCTGTATTCAGCAACTGTGCAGTAGTATCGCTTTCCGGGAAAAAAGAAGCAGAAAAATAAAGGGCGAAAGCAGCATAAGCATACCAATCGTACCACTCCACCAGGTTGCCGATAGAACCGCCGATAATGGCTTTGAGTCTTCGTCTGGAAATTTTCTCTTTTTTATCTGAAGATGCTGTTCCGGCCCTCTTTGTGATCATTGATTATGCTGATTGATGCTGAAGAATATGTTTATTATCAATGACTAAAAATCCTTCTAAACATCAAGTTTAGTTCATTCTTCTCCATTTGATAAAACGATACATTTGTATGTTTTTCCGATTTGCATATCTCATAAATTTCCTCTTTTTGAGAGGGTGAAACAGTTACACCAAAATAAATTCCTTTAAGAAATTCTGGATAGAAATTTTCAAAATCTTTGGCAGATAAAGAAACCATTCGGAATTCTTTTTCATAAACCCATTCTTCGGATTTAGTAAAAAATAATTTAGATATCCCAAGTTCCTTTTCATGCTGCAGATAATTAATCCTTTCTTTTAATCCATAGTGTACCAATCCGTATGATATATTCTCATTATTAAGTTTCAAGAATTTGTTCACCGCATTATTATCAAACTCAAAACAAATTCCATTGTGCGAATCCGCATAATGCGACCACATTAACATATTTGAGTTCACTAATGAAAAACAGCAAATTCTGCTTTTATTTATCTTTTGAACTTGCGCATACTTATATCCGTCTTCCCATTTAATTCTTTGAATACCTGGATAAGCAGCATACTTTTTTTTCATTAATCCTATCTCATGTTGAAAGGTGGGGTGTATTTTATCATTGTAGTTGAAATCAAGCAAATTAATATCACAATCAAAAGGATCATTAAAAGTGCCCGGTGCAGAAAATTTAAGCGAGCAGTTCTGAAGAATAGCTTTAGCAGCCTCGAATTTCACATACTTGTAAAGAGCATTTATCACTAATTGTCTTTCCAAAACTTAAATTCATTTAGTAAGCCATGAAATTAGTAAACTTACTATTGCATTTATAATTAGTATTACCCATCAATATTTTAATTGAAAAGTTGTAATGATTTAATTTTACGCCAACAGCATTACCATGAGCGCAAAATCAGCAGCCACATTTATAGCCAAAAGCACAATTAAAGCTTCCAATCTCGACCATCGCAGGAAGATCAACTTCAACATAAGTAAATACAACACAACCGTACCACAGGGCAAAGCGCAGTTTGAAGATCTGATGGATGCACGCGAACAGGCCAAGAATATTAAATGGCGTGCTATTGAAAACCTGGATTCGATGCTGGAAACATTTGAAAAAAACATTTCAGCACGTGGCACAAAAGTTATCTGGGCAGAAACTGCTGAAGAGGCATTGCAGAACATAGGAAAAATATGCAAGGCAAAACAGTGCAAAACCATAGTAAAGAGCAAAAGCATGGTGACAGAAGAAATCCACCTGAACAAATTTTTGGCAAAGCAGGGAATTGAAAGTGTTGAAACCGATCTTGGAGAATATATTCAGCAACTGGATGAAGAGCCACCTTATCATATTGTTACACCGGCCATGCACAAAAGCAAGGAAGATGTTGCCAAACTTTTTTCCAGGAAATTAGGAACACCTGATAATTTATCACCACAACAACTCACATTAGTTGCAAGAGAAAAACTCAGAAAAAAATATGTTGAGGCAGAAGTGGGTGTTACCGGTGCCAATTTTTTAATTGCGGATACCGGCTCCATTTCAATTACAGAAAACGAAGGCAATGCGAGGTTGAGCAGTGCTTTTCCCAAAACACATATTGTAATTGTTGGAATTGAAAAGATCATTCCTTCTCTTACTGACCTTGCTTTGTTTTTGCCTTTACTCTCAACATTCGGAACGGGACAAAAGGTTACAGTATATAATACTATCATATCAGGCCCGAAACAAAAAAATGAAATAGATGGGCCGGAAGAGATGTATGTGATATTGCTGGATAACGGCAGAACCAATTTATTGTCAAATCCTAAAACACGTGAGGCATTATATTGTATTCGTTGTGGTGCCTGTTTAAATGCATGCCCTGTTTATAAAAACATAGGCGGACATAGTTATGATACAACTTATAGTGGGCCTATCGGCAGTGTTATTACACCGCATTTAAAAAATTTAAAGTCGTGGAAGCATTTAAGCTATGCTTCCTCGTTGTGTGGCAACTGTACAGAAGTTTGTCCAGTAAGAATCAACCTGCATGAGTTACTCCTGGAGAACCGCTATGAATCTGTTGTGGAAGGTGATAGCGCTGTTTCAGAACGCGTTGCCTGGAAAATGTGGAAGATCTCCAGTTTAAACCGCAGCATGATGAACATGGGCAACGGGAAACTGAAAAATAAAGTAGTGAACAGCCTGTTCAAAGGCTGGAAGAAGCACCGGGCTGATCTCAATTTCAGCCAGAAAACATTCAATGAAATGTGGAAAGAAGAACGAGGAAAGAAGTAAGTAGGAATTTGTTCGGTTGACCATTAACTGTTGACCGTTGACCGTTGTATAATTCCGCCGCCGATAACATCATCGCCTTCATAAAAAACGGCGCTTTGGCCGGGTGCAATGCTCTTCACGTTTTCATAAAAACGAACGCGGATATTGTTACCATCATTATATAGTTCACTTAAAGCTCCTTTGTCCTTATAACGGATCTTCGTAAAGGCCTCCATGCCATCTTCAATGCCACTATATTTTATCCAGTTCAATTTCACGACGGTCGTCTCACTCTGCTGCAGGTCGTCTTCATCACCCAAAACAACCGTATTGGTTTCAGGTTCGATAGCAGTAACATATACTGGCTTGCCTAAAGCAATATCCAAACCTTTACGCTGGCCAATCGTATAAAAAGGATAACCTTTATGTTGCCCTAACTTTAAACCGTTTTTATCAACAAACCAGCCTCCACTTACTCTTTCTTCCAAACCTTCTACGCGATGTTTTAAAAATCCGCGGTAATCATTGTCCGGCACGAAACAAATTTCGTAACTCTCGCTTTTTTTGGCAAGTTCAGGATAGCCATAATCATTCGCCATTTGGCGTATTTCTGTTTTGCGGTATTTACCCAGGGGTAAAATGGTGCGGCTTAAAAGATCCTGCTGTAAGCCCCACAATACATAACTCTGGTCTTTTAATTCGTCCAAACCTTTACTTAGATAAAATCTTCCGTTAGAATGCTGGTGAATATTTGCGTAATGACCGGTTGCAATAAAATCACACCCCAGGGCATCAGCTCGCTTTAGTAAAGCACGCCATTTAATGTGCGTGTTGCACATCACGCATGGGTTAGGTGTTCTGCCGGCAAGATATTCTTCTACAAAATTCTCTATCACAAAATCCCCGAATTCTTCACGTATATCTAAAATAAAATGCGGAAAGCCATTTTGCACAGCCGCAGCCCGTGCATCATTAAAACTGTCGAGATTACAACAACCTGTTTCTTTGCCACTGCTGCCACTGCTGGCATAATCCCATGTTTTCATGGTAATACCCACCACTTCATAACCTTCATTATGCAACATTAATGCGGTAACAGTACTATCGATACCGCCGCTCATTGCCACTAAAACTTTACCCTTTTTGCTCATAAACCCTGTCTCCTAAAGTGGAAATTTTAAAAAATTTATAAGCTGCAAATATACATCACCAGAAAAAGACCTGTTAGGTTTCTAAAACCTAACAGGTCTAAACCGGCCATTTTTAAGAATTTATTGGGCAGCATCAGTCAATATATGCCATGGAGGTCGCAGCCCTTTTAACCAAATAGCAGATTTGGTACAATGCAATAAATAAAAAAAGCAAGACGCGAACATCTTGCTTTTTTATTTATTCTATTCACATCCTATTTTACTACCTGTAAGGCTGATGAATAAGGCTTGCCATTAATTACAGTTACCACACGGTAAATGCCATTGGTTAATGAAGAACCATCAATCACATAACTATGTTTGCCCGCGGATTCTGTTTTGCTTACAATCTTCTTAACTGGTTGCAGTTTAGAATTATAAACAGTTATAACAACCTTTGACTCTTTCGCCAGGTTAAAAGTTAAGGTTGAACTTGATTTTAAAGGATTGGGAGATATTGCAATTTTAAATGCGTTTTTACCTGTAGCAGGATTGATGCCTTTATAGTCTTTCTTCAAGCTACCTGCACATGGACCGCCGGCTGACCATTCACCTGAATTTATAATGGAGCCGCCGCAATAGCTAACCCATACACCTGTACCGATGTATGCAAGCGTACTACCGGATCCCGTTACCGATGCGGTGCCGTTATAAACAAAGGAATCAGAAAATAAGTTACAACCATCTGGATTGGGATTGATTGCATGCAGCAGTACGCTTCCGTCACGATCAGGAAAAATACCTGAACCGTATGCATCCCAAATTACACCATCAACATTAACGGTACCCTTACAAGTGTAAAAATTTTTGGTTTCACTAGAGCTAACTGTAACATTCCAGACAAAGCCAAAACCATCAGTAAAACAAACCTTCCTTTGCCAGGTAGCTTTTTTCAGGTCATCTCCGGTAAAATTTGCTTTTGAGGAAAAGCATAAACATAGGAATAGAGTCATCCCTATCAAAGAGTACAAATTTTTTTTCATAAGTAAAATTTTGAATTGTTTTGGAAAGCTTTTTTTGAATTTTTGGAAAGATTATTCAAGTTAGATTAAATGTGAAATCATTTTAACATTTGTTGGTATATTTCATTTGCTAATATAGAAACCCTATAATAATGGCTTTATTACAGTTTTACATGGAGCCCAGATTCGTTATTTTTCCGGGAAGTCAAACAAGCATTACAATTTGGTTTGAAGAAGTTTGAAAAATAACTATAATCAAAAAAACAAAATTTTAACAAAAATTATACCATTTAGTTCACAATCCATATCATTAGCTGTTTTCAAAGTCTTAACTATCTGGAACAGTGTTTTTGAAAAGTCTTTAGGAACAATCAGACAGACAAGACTGTTAGGAACATGTATTGGATAAATCTCATCATCCGCCGTCAATTGAAAAAACCGTTTCTAACTGCTGTGAATGCGCATATTAACCAGGAAGAAAACTGTCGTATTGTAATGATGTTGCACACAAGTGCCAGGCAGATTTTGAAAATGCATTTATACGAAGTGAATCATCCTTATTAATATTGGTATTATTTTTTTTATTACCATCAAGCAATAACAAAGCGTCATGGCAAATACAAACCATACACGCATAGCAGTTTCTCCATGAGATGCATGAGTCTATTTAACTCATATTGATCGCGAAAAATTTTATTCGAAAAATGTTTGTATGCCTGTCATAAAACCAATTAGCATGTTTGTTTATTCATGAAGCGCTTAAGCTTACACTGTTTATCTTTGTTGCGAAGCATCTAAAACGCCATGCAACAAACGAAATGGTTTGAACGCAAGTTCAATTTTGATTTTACAGAAAACATTTTTCCTTCCATTATAGAGCGGCTTGCAGGATCGCCTGCAAGGCTTGAAGAAAAGTTTACAACCATTCCTGCAGAGATACAAACAATGCGCATTGAAGGCACATGGACCATTAAAGAAAATGTAGGGCATTTAACCGATCTTGAACCGTTGTGGCAGGGAAGGCTTGAAGATATATTGAATGATAAAACTGAATTGCGTCCAACTGATCTTCAAAACAGCAAAACCAGCGAAGCCAATCACAATGCAAAACCAATTGAAGCATTATTAAATGATTTTCGCAGCATACGAAAAATTACCATTGATAAAATTTCAACACTGCGTGAGGACATTATTTTTAAATCAGCGCTGCATCCCCGGTTAAAAACACCCATGCGCACCATGGACCTGTTTTTGTTTGTTGCTGACCACGACGACCATCACCTGGCCAGAATAACAGAATTGATAACTCTGATCACCCAACAACAAAACAAACCTCAACTTTAACTTATACTACAATATTATTTTTGCAGCAATGTCAACATCAGTGAATACAACAGCATTAATAAAAACGTTACAAACCATATCAGGCGATGCCAATGTTTATTTTGATGAAGAATCACTCAACCGCTATGGGCACGATGAAACGGAAAAAATATTATGCCTCCCTGATGTTGTGGCAAAACCCTCATCTGTGGAGGAGATCAGTAAAATTTTGCGGTACTGTAATGAACATTTGATTCCTGTTACGCCACGTGGTGCAGGCACAGGTTTAAGCGGTGGCGCTATTCCGCATGAAGGCGGCGTGGTTATTTCAACTGAAAAGCTAAATAAGATACTTGAAATAGATGAACGAAACCTGCAGGTAACAACGGAACCCGGTGTTATAACCGAAGTGCTGCAAAATGCGGTAAAAGAAAAAGGATTGTTTTATCCGCCCGATCCTGCCAGCCGAGGCTCCTGTTTTATCGGTGGTAATATTGCTGAAGGCAGCGGCGGCCCCAAGGCAGTAAAATATGGTGTAGTGAAAGATTATGTGCTGAACCTGGAAGTGGTTTTACCAACGGGTGAGATCATCTGGACAGGCGCGAATGTTTTAAAAAATTCTACCGGCTATAATCTTACACAACTGATGGTAGGCAGCGAAGGCACGCTCGGCATTGTTACCAAAATTGTGTTGCGTTTAATTCCTTCACCAAAATATGACCTGCTGATGCTGGCGCCTTTTGCATCGCTGGAGAAAGCAAGTGAAGCCGTAAGCGCTATCTTTCGTGCAGGCTTTACACCAAGCGCTTTGGAACTGGTGGAAATAGATGCTTTGAAAATTGTGAGCAATATGGTTGACAGCTATGCTGTACCCGTGAATGATACCATTGAAGCGCATTTGATCGTTGAAGTAGATGGCAATGACGTAAACGTTTTGATGAACGAAATGGAAGCCATTGCTGAACTATTAGCGCAATATGAAGCTGGTGAAATTTTCTTTGCAGATGATGCGCAGCAAAAAGCAGAATTATGGAAACTAAGAAGAAGGGTTGCTGAAGATGTAAAGCTCGCCGGTTATACCATTGAAGAAGATGCCGTTGTGCCGAGAGCAGAATTGCCTGCCTTAATTAAAGGTGTTAAAACATTGGGCAGGGAGCATGAATTTGATGTAGTTTGTTACGGGCATGCCGGTGATGGCAACCTGCATATCCGCATAAAAAAAGAAGGTAGCCCGAATAGTTATGGTAATGAAGAGATGAAGAAAATTCTGCGGGAATTATTTAAACTGGTAAAAGAACTTGGCGGCACGATTAGCGGGGAACATGGTATTGGTTTAATACAGAAAGATTTTATGGATATCGTACTGCATAAAGCCAACCTGGATTTAATGCGTGCAATAAAAAAAGCTTTCGATCCCAATAATATCTTAAACCGCGGTAAAATTTTCAATCTTTGAATTTTCTGTTACATATTTACACATCAAATAAACCAAATGAAAAAGACGCTTTTAAGCTTGTTAATCCTCATCAGCAGCACGGTATTACTGGCACAGGATAATTATTATGAGGATAATGAAAGCCACGGCTTTAAAAAAGAAAATGTTTTTCTTGGCGGTGCCATTTCGCTTGGTTTTGGTTCGGGGAGTTTTGCGATAGGCGCTAACCCGGAAGTAGGTTATTCTATTGCAAAATGGCTGGATGCCGGCCTTATTTTCAATATCAATTACTATTCACAAACTTATTATGATTATTTAGGTCCTAACCAGGATCTGAAAACCACAAGCTTTAATTATGGCGGCGGTGTTTTTACAAGAGTTTATCCCGTTCCATTTCTCTTTCTGCAATTACAACCGGAATATAACTGGATATCTTACAGTAATAAATACAGCGATATTATAGAAAAATCAACGGTAGGCGCTGCAAGTTTTATAGGTGCCATCGGTTACGGTCAGCGCATAGTAGGCCAGGGTAGTTACTTTTTTTCGATAGGATTAGACCTGATGACGAATAAATATTCTCCTTATCTTGATGGTTATGGTCACCCCTATCCTATCATTCGCGGTGGCTTCGACATTTACCTTAAGCCATCAAGGAAATCAACTCCTTCGGGTCCGATATTGTAAAGAAGCTTTCATTCCAGGGCGTATATAAAAAGCCTTCCTGCTGCATTTGTTTCAGATGTGCAACCAGGTGATCATAATACCCACCAGAATTAAGCAACACAATTGTTTTATCATGAATGCTCAACTGGTTCCAGGTGATCATTTCAAATAGCTCATCCATTGTACCAAATCCGCCCGGCAAAATAATAGCTGTATCACATAGTTCATACATCATCTTTTTGCGCTCATGCATGGTTTCCACAATATGCAATGTGGTCAGCATATCATGTTGCTGCTCCTTATCATTTAATAATGTTGGAATTACACCTATCACCTTCCCGTTATTTTTTAAAACAGTATTGGCCACAATACCCATCAAGCCCCTGTTGCCGCCGCCATATACCAACTGAATTTCTTTTTGAGCAAGTATTAACGCTGTTTCCTCAGCGTGTTTCGCAAACAGTTTATTGTTTCCATTCTTGGAACCGCAAAAAACTGCAACAGATTTCCACATTATAGTTTTTGGTGCAAGTTATACAGTCAACAATATTTTTAATTGAGGCCTTTATTATTTTTTTGTTTTGTTTCAAAAGACTCCCTGGCTGATTGTATCATTTTAAAAAATGAATCATTATCAATTAAAAATTGGGTCAGCCTTTGGCCAGGCGTTTTTTCAAGCCATATTTTTAGTTGAAGTTGCTTTATATGTTCAGGAGTGTCCTGCATTAAATCAAATTAAAGTTGTTTAATTCTAATTTCCTATTCCATAAATTCAGATAATCAAAATCAAGCTTTTCATACCGCATTAAAGCTTTAATGTCTTCCATTTGTATGCCGCTCTGATAATCCTGTATCCATATCAATTTTGAAATTAATAAATCTTCCGGGCTTACAACAAAAACATTTGTACCCATAAAGTCAACTTCACATCGTCTTTTAAATTCTGTTTGACGGTATGGCAGGTTCTTTAATACAATAAAATCAGCTTTAAACCCTGAGCTATGGTCAATGCCTTTCTGCTTAATAGCTTCTCTTATTGAATCTTCGTCACAATAATAACCCTTATGAAACTTCTTTACAAAAACCCTTACATCATCTTCTTTAATATTCACAATAAAATCAAAACCTTTTGTTGCACGTGACAATGTATAAATACTAAGCGCCACACTGCCAGAAAGCATGTATTCGATATTATTACCATTAAGGAAACATATTATTGTTTTAAAAAATTCAAACATGGTATTTCAAAAGTAATGCTAACATTAATATTAAACTTAACTATCCCGCTAATGAGCGAAGAGTATTAATTTGCAAAAAAAGACGGGCCGCTAATATGAACTATTTAATTAAAAATGCTACGGTTGTAAATGAGAACAAAATATTTGATAGCGATATATTAATAAGGGAAGGAAGAATTGAAAAGGTTGCTCCAAATATCAGCCTTAAATATCCCATTAAAGAAATTGATGCCACCGGCCTGCATTTGTTGCCCGGCGCCATTGACGACCAGGTACATTTTCGGGAGCCAGGCTTAACGCATAAAGCCACCATTTATACAGAGTCGAAAGCAGCTGTCGCCGGCGGCGTAACCAGTTTTATGGAAATGCCCAATACCCAACCGCCCGCTTTTACACAACAATTACTGGAAGATAAATACACCATCGGCAAGCATACTTCTTTAGCCAATTATTCTTTTTTTATGGGTACCAGCAACGATAATTACGATGAAGTAATGCGTTGCAACGAAAAGCGTAAAGATGTTTGCGGCATAAAAATTTTTATGGGTTCATCAACCGGGAATTTACTGGTTGACAATCCGCTGGCTTTGGATAAGATCTTTGGTAATGCTGAATTACTGATCGCCACCCATTGCGAAGATGAAAGGATCATCAAAGAAAATTTTGCAAGGCTCAAAGCTGAAAAAGGCACACTGCAACCTGCAGATCATCCCATTATAAGAAATGAGGAAGCCTGCTTTGAATCTTCGTTCAGGGCCATTCAGTTTGCTAAAAAATATGGAAGCCGTTTACATATTTTGCACATCAGCACTGAAAAAGAGCTGCAGCTTTTCACCAATTTAATTCCTTTAAAAGATAAAAAAATAACTGCTGAAGTTTGCGTGCATCATTTACATTTTACCAGCGATGATTACGAACAACTCGGCAACCGCATTAAATGTAACCCCGCCATAAAATCTCCCAATAATAAAGCTGCTTTATGGCCAGCCCTGCTGGATGACCGGCTCGACGTTATCGCCACCGACCATGCACCGCATACATGGGATGAAAAAAATGAACCTTACGAAAAGGCGCATGCAGGCTTGCCACTGGTACAACATTCACTTGCGCTAATGTTGTATTATTATAAAGAGGGAAAAATAAAGCTGGAAAAAATTGTAGAAAAAATGAGCCATGCTGTAGCCACCTGTTTTGAGATGGAAGACAGGGGTTTTATACGCGAAGGTTATTTTGCTGACCTGGCACTCGTTGATCTGAATAAGCCATTTACTGTAGGCAAAGAAAATACCTTATACAAATGCGGCTGGAGTCCCCTGGAAGGCTTCCATTTTCCATCATCGGTTACCCACACTTTTATAAATGGGAATTTAGTTTATGAAAATGGAGTGTTTGATGAATCTAATAAGGGAATGAGATTAAAATTTGACAGGTAGTTGATCAGTTGATCGGTTGATAAGTTGTGTAGTTAACAAATCAACCTTTCAACAATTCAGCTTTTCAACTATAAATACATGCACATAGACAAAACAACACTTTACGATCTTGCCGTATTTGATCCTATTGAAGAACAGTCCCTGCTTCACCATCTGAACTTTTGTAAAACGAGCAATGGAAGGCTTTGGCTGGAGCATTACCTTAAAACCACACTTTCTTCCATTAAAGAAATTGAAGAACGTCAACAATTATTAAAGCACATTATTGAAGCGCATGCGCAATGGCCGGAAACCATTACCAATGGATCCGTGTTAATGATAGAGAAATTTTACGAATCGCAGATCGATAATATTCCGTCTGCTGCCAATATAATCAACAGCAACTTCTATAAAATATTCTATACCGGCGATTACTCGCTCTTACGCTATTCGGTTGCGCATTTCATTGATTTTATGCAGGGCATTTTTTTCATTTACAACCTCTTGCATAAAGATGATAATGGATCAGGCCTTTCGTTTTTATTACATCGCATTAAAATGCTGCTGGCAAAACCTGTAGCACAGGAGATTGTTCAATATAAAAAATCAAAAACAATACCCATACAAACCATATTGCATTTTGGTTATTTTATTCGGTTTAATTACAAGCAGGAAGCGCAGGAATTGATTGAAATTTACAGCAGGCTGGATGCATTTTATAGTTTGGCAACAGCATGCATTCACTATAAATATAATTTTCCGGAGTTTACACAGCATATATCACCCCATTTTGAAGCAAAACAACTGTACCATCCTTTATTGCCAACGCCAGTGCCATACGATATAAGCTTAACACCACAACAAAATTTTTTATTTCTTACCGGAGCCAACATGGCTGGCAAAAGTACATTCATAAAGGCTGTGGGTGTAAGCACATACCTGGCACACATTGGCATGGGCGTACCTGCACAAGCATTGCAACTAAACTTCTTCGATGGGCTCATCAGCAACATTCATGTAATAGACAACATTATAAAAGGTGAAAGCTATTTCTTTAATGAAGTACAACGCATTCGTAAAACAGTAGAACAAATAACCGATGGTAAAAACTGGCTTGTATTGATTGATGAATTATTCAAAGGAACGAACGTACAGGATGCTATGAAATGCAGCACGGTGGTAATTGAAGGACTGCGAAAAATTCATACTGCCTTATTTGTACTATCCACACATTTATACGAGATCGGCGAAGCATTAAAACATAATCCGAACATACAATTCCGTTATTTTGAAACAGAAGTAAAAGATGAACAGCTTTATTTCAATTATGTTTTAAAAGAAGGTATCAGTAACGACCGGCTTGGCTACCTAATACTAAAAAAAGAAGGAGTTGTAGACATGTTACACAGATTGTAACGCTAATTCAACAATATCAATTTCAATACTGTTTGCCGGGTAATAATCCGGCTTTTCATTTCTACCTGCCTCCCGAACTGCCTTCCACAACTCACGCCTCTTTTAACCTGATTCGTCAGCAGGCGCAGAAATTCTGCAAACTCTTTGCTAAGTGAACAGAGATTATTTACCTCAAATTAAAATTTATGAAAAAAGTTATGTTAAAAAACAAGTTTTTACTCGCCTTAACCTTTTTGACGGTTATTGTGGCGTCCTGTTCTAAAGATGACGATGATGGCAACAATAATGTTCCCAATACCATCTCAAATATTGTAGTAAATGATGATGACCTGAGTACTTTGGAAGCTGCCGTTGTTAAAGCCGGGCTTGTTGAAACACTTAACGGCCCCGGGCCATTCACTTTATTTGCTCCAACAAATGAAGGTTTTGAAAATGCGGGTATCACTTCAGACGTGTTAAGCGGGCTTTCTGCTGATGCGGTTGAAAATATACTGCTGTACCACGTACTTCCTGCATCCATACCCGCAGCAAGCGTACCGGCTGGCCCTAACGCAAAAGTTATTGCCGCCAATGGCGATTCGGTTTTTGTAACCAGCAACAGCAACGGTGTTTTTATTAACGGTGTTAAGGTTGAAACCGCTGATATAGCAGCAACAAACGGCATCATACACAAAATAGGTAATGTACTTATGCCTGCTGTTGGCAACATCGTAGAGGCAGCCCAGGCAGATACATCACTCAGCTATCTTGTAGCAGCCGTGTTGCGCGCAAGCACAGGCAGTATAGATATCGCAGGTATTTTGTCAGGCAGCAACATACTCACTGTTTTTGCGCCAACAAACACTGCTTTCAGAAATGCAGGTTTCGCCACAATAGACCAGATCAACGCTGCTGATCCTGATGCACTTGCAGGTATCCTTGCCTATCATGTACTGAACGGAAGAACTTTTTCTTCAGATCTCACTGACGGAGCCACTGCGCCAACGCTGGCCGGGGGAGCCACGGTAACCATTGGTGTTTCCGGTGGGGTAACGGTAAAAGGTAATTCCAATACAGATGCATCTAATGTTTTAAAAGCAAACATTGTTGCTACAAATGGTGTTATTCATGTTATAGACCAGGTGTTACTTCCTTAAATAGTTACGAAACATTCAGTTTTGCAGATGCAAAACTGAATGTTTTATATTTAGCCTTTCATGTTCACGCTTAAGTATAGATACCTCATCATAATTGTACTGGCTGTTTATTCTTATTTTAATACAGTCTTCTCTGAGGTATATGAGTACTACAATATAAATGCCTCACCCTATCTTATTACAGCCGTTTTTTTAACCATTACACTGCTCGTTTGGGAAAGCAACCGGCTCTTGCAAAATTTCATCCGCCGTTTTTTTTCCTCAGATAACTCTATAAAATACTTACTCGCTTTTTTTCTTGCAGGCATGGTAACATCTGCAGTAATTGCTGTTGCCGTTGTACTGGCTGCCAATCGCTTGTTCCTGCATCTACCTGCCGGTGCTTTAAAAATGCCTTTAAAACTGGTTTTTACTTATGCTACGCGCATTAATCTTTTTCTACATGCAGCCAACCTGGTATTTGTGTTTGTAAAAAAATACAGAACAAAGGAACTGGAAACCGAAGAATTGAAACGCATCAGCGCACAGGCGCAATTACAGGCCATAAAAAACCAGGTAAACCCCCATTTTTTGTTCAATAACCTGAACGTACTGTCAAGCCTTGTATTACTTGATAACCCTGATGCGAACAAGTTTATTGAGGAGTTTGCCAAAGTATACCGGCATATTCTTTCGAGCCAGCAGGAAGAATTAATAACGCTTGAAAAAGAACTTGAATTTATGGAACCCTACATCTTTTTATTAAAGAAAAGATTTCCGGAAAGCATCAACATAACTATAAACATTCCTGCCCGGTTTTACGCCTGGCAAATACTTCCTGTAGCTTTACAGATGCTTATAGAGAATGCGATAAAACATAACATTGCTTCCAGGCTAAAACCTTTACATATACAAATATCTGTTGATGCGCAGGATCGTCTTGTTGTATATAACAATCTTCAGGTTAAATTGCCCGATGGTGAATCAACCAATGTAGGCCTGAAAAATATTGCCCAACGATATGATCTGATTACAGGCAAGCAAATTGATATTATCAAAAAAAATGATAGCTTTTCAGTTGTTTTGCCTTTAATCCCAAACGAAAATGAAAACCATTATAGTTGAAGACGAAATTTTGGCTGCTGAACGCGTAAAGGTGTTGCTGCAGCAGATAGACAAAAGCATTGAAGTTATTTGCATAACAGACAGTATAGAAGAAACCGTTAATTGGCTCGCAACCAATCCCTGGCCTGATTTCATGATGATGGATATTCACCTTTCCGACGGGTCAGCCTTTCACATATTCGAAAAAGTGCAGATAAATATCCCCGTAATCTTTACAACAGCCTATGATCAATATGCTATAAATGCCTTTAAAGTACTAAGCGTTGATTATCTTTTAAAACCGGTTACTGCAGATGCCTTGAGGTTCTCACTTAATAAATTAAAACAATTTCTTTCGCACAGGCCTGTAATTGACTATAATATGCTGGCTAAATTTATTAACACAGAGAAAGAAACATACAAAAACAAGTTTCTTTGCAAATCAGGCAGAAAAAAATTCTTTATTTTTTCAAAAGAAATTTCATTTTTTTACGCCGATAATAAAATAGTGTACGTGGTTTGTGCAGATGGCTCCAAACATATTATCGATCACAGCATTGAAGAACTACAGTCTTTGCTGGATCCAAAGCTTTTTTTCAGGCTGAACAGGAGCTATATAGTAAATGCAGGTTTCATCAGCATTATAAAACCGTATATCAACCACCGTTTAAAGATATTTATGAAGGCGGGGCCATTAACCGAAGAAATCATCGTTAGCAGGGAACGCGTTGCGGATTTCAAAAAATGGGCAAAAAATTAATGTGTATGATAAAAAATTGTTTGCTGTTTTTCCTATTCATGACTATATCAAAACTGATTACTGCACAGGCACTGGAAGACGTTATTTATCTGAAAAATCAAAATGTTATACGCGGAACGATCATCGGAAAAACCGATTCAGCCTACAAAATACAAACTACCGACGGGAGCGTTTATAACTACTCTATAACGGAAGTGGAAAGATTAACCCGCGAAAAGCTGTACCGTAATTTCTCATATAAGCAATCAGGCTATGCCAACTTTACTGAGATCGGTGCTTTGGTTGCAGGTAAAACAACCTTGCAGGGCGTAACTACAGCAGCTTTCTCTTTTCAAACAGTAAATGGTTATAAATTTAACCAGTTTGCAATGCTGGGGGGCGGTATCGGTGCGGATTTATATGCGACGCAAACCGTTGTTCCGCTTTTCGGCTCTTTCAGAGGTGACCTGACCAATAAAGGCAGCGCCATTCCTTTTTATTTTATTGATGCAGGTTATGGCGTAAACATTACGCAGGAATCTTCCAATGCCGATAATTTTAAAGGCGGCTTTTTGTGGGCAGCAGGTTTAGGCGTAAAAATTCCTTTTAATAAAACAGCAGGTTTCATGATGAGTTTAGGTTACCGTTACCAGAAAACAACCTATGACATCGAAACTGTTCCAACAGAAGTGCTGTATAAAAGGCTCGCCATACGCGCAGGCTTCTTTCTGTAATTTGATAACGTGTTAAAGCGGCCATTTCCAAACAATTCGCGTCACTAAAATGCTTTTATGTTAAGGCCTTGCATCAGCCGCTACATTGAATGTTAGGTTTATGCATTCCATTGCGTAAGTGTATAAAGGAACTAACCCAAGGGGTGTTTTTATAACCCAAAAAACGAGATTTAAGCAAGCAAAAAAAAGCCGCTGGTTACAGCGGCTCTGTTTAAAACCTGACCCCTCAAATTAAGGCAATAAAACCTGATCCATAACATGAACTACACCATTCGTTGCTAAAATGTTAGCAGGGGAAGCCGTTGCAAATGAAGCGTTGTTATTTCCTTTTACATATCCTTTGTTTATTGCTCTTAAACCTATCAATTGATTATTGGGAGCCTGTGCCAGGGTGGTAAGCGGATCGGTTACACCAAGATCAAGCGCGAAATAACGTTCGGCAAGCACATGGTATTTTAAAATGTTTGCAAGCGCATCAATTTGTGCCTGGTCTGAAATAGCTGCAATATTTACTGCATTGTTGAACGGTTCAGGCAGTACTGAGAAAGCATCGTCTGTTGGCGCAAAAACAGTATAATCGCCGGCGGCCTGGAAGATGCCCGCAAGATTTGTTTTAACCAGTGCAGCAACCAATGAAGTGAAGGCAGGATTAGCGATGGCGATTTCAGCAATGGTATTGGAAGGTGGCATCAGCACTTTATTAATGATATGCACAACACCATTTGATGCAGGTACGTCTGGAAACAAAACCAATGTTCCGCCATTAATTGCAATTAGGCCATAACCATTAGAAAGGTATATGGTATTGTCATTGGAACTGCCCATGGGTTTTAAAGTGCCCGCACTGCTACGGCCCGCAGGTATTTGTGAGCTCTTTACCACTGCGCCTACCACATGATATAACAATATATTTTTTAAAGCATCTATCTGGGCGGCATCTGTAATAGCATTAATGTTTTGCGCATTATTAAAAGGTGCAGGCAATTGTGCAAATGCAGCATCAGTAGGTGCAAATACTGTTGCATTTAAACCAGGAGTAGAAAGTGTTGCAGTCAAACCTGTTTTATTGATAGCAGCATTTAAAGAGTTAAATACGGGAAGCTGCGTTAGCTGGTAAATGTTAAGCCCTGCCAAACTGTTTTTACTTGTACCTGCTTTTGACAATTCGTTATTAAAATCCCTTCCGAAGTTTGCAATTGATCTTGCATTCTCGCTAATGCTGGTTTGTGTGATGGCCCTGAGTTCTGCGGCTTCATCAGATTGCGCTGAAATACTGCCATTGTTGGAAATCTCTTTTTTACAGGCAAAAAGCAAGACAGAGATCGCCAGGAAGCTGAGTGCATTCCGGAGAAAATTTTGTTTCATTGTGTATGTTTTTTTTGTTAATGAATGCTATATCATTAACAAATTCGAAACCTCTCTGCTTACTTTATAACATATGATTTACCAAATTGATTATAAAACGGAGTGAATTATATGTTTCAACACCGTGAATTGTACACAACATAATTGCTGCGCACATTGCCTGTATACAAATTGGTTACACGCTTTAAAAACAATTGGGGAATAAACGAGACAATGTATATAAATTGTTGACTGCGCTGACCAATTACTCAAAGCAATTTGTTAGAAATAGCAATGTGCCTATATAGAAAGAAGTATCTATAAACTATTGTTTTATAATATTACTTTCACAACTGCTTCGCCTCTTCTTATAAAAACAAAGTACCTATCAGCCAAACAATAATCGCAAACCAACAATTACCAGCGCAACAGCCAATGCTTTTACAATGCCTTTTGCTTTCACTTTGTTTGAAAAATAAGCGCCGGCCTGCGCACCGGAAATTACACCAATACCTATGAACAAGGCAGTCCTTATCCCTTCCTGCAAAGTGCCATTAATAATATGAACAATGGTGCCTGATAGCGCCATTATCGCCAGCACAAAATGCGAAGTTGCCGTAGCAACATGGGCCGGAAAATCAAGCAGGCTTATCAAGGCAGGCACATGAATAATGCCGCCGCCAATGCCCAAAAAACTTGATACAAACCCAACAAAAAAACTTAGTATGATGCCTGTGCGGATATTGAAAGAATAATTATACCGGTTGCCAGGCCTATCGGTAAAGCTTCTATGTGTTGTAGCTTTTTCAGCTAATTTTTTTGCATAAGCACCTTCTGCCGGGTTAACAAAAAGAAACACAGCAATTATAATCAGCACAATGCCAAGTATAAAGTCAAAAGCACGCCGTGGCACATATCCCGTTAATAACGCACCGGCAATCGAACCGGGCAATGTTGCAAGCCCGAATGCGAGTGCCGATTTATAATCAATCCGCTTCATTCTTGCATAAGCAACAGAACCAGAAGATGCATTTAAGAAAACAATAGCCAGTGAAATAGAAGTTATTAATTCGGATTTCGCCTGTGGGTACATAATAGCCAACACGGGCACCAGTATAAATCCTCCGCCTGCGCCAATTAAAGTACCAAATGCGCCTACAGCCAATCCCAATAAAAGTAATTCTGTTATTGATGGATTCATTGTTTATAAAATTATCAAAAAACATTTGCCATTCTAAATACAATAAACACAATATGAAAATTTAATGCCTTTGTAAACTTTCTGATTAATTTTAAATTTCAGAAGTTGTTTGAATTATTTTAGGTTACAAGCTAATGAACTCTTGTTGAGCACTGTTGCGTCGCATCACTTGTACTGCATATCGTTATTCAACTTTGGTTTCCTGCTCAAAGCTTTTAATATAATTTTTGCTCCTTCCCCATTTTAAATGAATACAATACTTTCTTTTGACATAAGAGCGGTAAACGTAATACGTTACATAGTTCCATTGCGCGAAGGCGGCTCGCTGCCTGCCATTGCAGAGGCAGACGATGGGTTTATGTATGTACTGAAATTTCAAGGTGCAGGCCAGGGTAAGAAGGCACTGATCGCCGAATTAATTGGTGGCCTGCTTGCAAAAACACTTGGTTTAAAAATTCCGGAAATAGTTTTCGCAGAATTAGATACCGCTTTTGGCAGAACAGAACCTGATGAAGAGATACAGGACCTGCTTAAAGCCAGCACGGGTTTAAATATAGCATTACACTATCTTTCCGGCGCCGTAACATTTGATGCTGCTGTAACCTTGATTGATGAAGAACTTGCATCCAAAATTGTTTGGCTCGACTGCTTTATCTGCAATGTTGACCGTACAGCACGTAATACCAACATGCTGATATGGAATAAAGAATTATGGCTGATCGATCATGGTGCAGCAATATATTTTCATCATGCATGGCAAAGCTTTTTAAAAAATGCAGACCGGCCTTTTGAGCAGGTTAAAGAACATGTTTTACTGAAATATGCAGCAAGGCTTGAAATGGTTGATGCCTTGTTCCATACAATTTTAACCAATGAAACGATAAAAACAATTGTAGAACTGATCCCTGCTGAATGGCTGGATGAGATGGATTCGGATGAATCAGTGGAAACAAAAAGAAACATTTACACACAATTCTTACAAAAAAGGTTTGCGGCTTCAGCAATTTTTATAAAACAGGCTATTTATGCAAGAGAAGCTATTATTTGAGTACGCAGTCATAAGAATTGTGCCGCGTGTTGAACGACAGGAATTCTTTAATGCGGGCGTTATTATATATTGTGCCGGTGCAAATTTTCTGCAAACAAAATATGAGTTGAACAGCAAAAAGATTGCGGCATTCTGTGAAGAAATTGATACCGTTGACCTTGAAAAAAGATTACATGCTTTTGAGCAGATATGCAGGGCGGATACATCAGCAGGACCTATTGCTACCTTGCCTGCTCCGGCGCGCTTCAGGTGGCTTACCGCTGTGCGGAGTACCATTGTACAAACCTCGCCTGTTCATCCGGGCTTTTCCGTTGATCTTGATGACACACTGGAAAAGCTTTTTAAAAGCCTTGTGTTGTAACCTGAAAATATTTATAGCTGACAGGATTTTTTTATATTGATGAATTTATGAGAAAATTTTATCTCTGTTTTTTTGAACTGTTTATCTGCTTTGCTGCCTGTAATGTTGCAATTGCACAAAAAAACGCTGATACACTTTCAATTTATGAAAAAATTGTTCCCGGTGCGGAATATAAAGCTTCAGGTTTAAAACGTTGGCTTTGGGGCGATAATTACAGAGAAGAATGGACTATGCCTGCCACTGTAAAAGTGCTAAAACTTGACAGCAACACAACCGGTTATACTATTTTCAAACCTGGTAATATTAATCAAAACTTAAACCTTCACGTCAAAAATGCTGCAGGCAAGGAATACCTCATACGTTCAGTAAACAAAACTTTAGGGAAAAATCTTCCGGAACTTTTCCATAAAACATTTATTGAGCAACGGTTATCAGATGGTGGCTCAGCATCCAATCCATATGCAGCCGCACCTGTGCCTGTACTGGCAAAAGCTGCAGGTATTTATTCGGCTAACACAAGTTACCGCTATATGCCTGTTCAACCGGCGTTAGGTAATTACAATAATGTATTCGGTAATCATTTTCTTGTATTTGAAGAAATTGCACCAGGCAATTTTCAAAATTACATTACAACCGCTACGCTGCTGGATACGTTGATTTATGACCCACACATAAGTATTGATGAAAAAGCCTTTGTTAAAGCAAGGCTGTTTGATATGTTTTTAAATGACTGGAACAGGCCGGAACAAAACTGGCTCTGGGGTAAAACCACAAATGATGATAAAACGATTTACATTCCTCTGCCGGTTAACCGCGACCAGGCACTTTCAGATTATGATGGCTTTTTATTTGGCGCCGGTATTGGCGCCGGCGGATTGAACTATTTCCAGGATTTTAAAAATGATATTCCCAATGTAAACTTCATTAACCAAAAAGAAAAAGATCTTGACCGCCGCATGCTTAACCAGGTAAGTTTGGAAGATTGGCAAAATGCAGCACGGGAACTGGATATATCTTTAACTGATACCATAATACAAGAAGCAATAAAACAATTTCCCCCGGAAATATATGCCAGCATCGGCGCTTCTATGATATCAACACTTAAAGATAGGCGTAACCATATTATGGAATGGGCAGATGAATATTACAGGTTCATTTCAAAAGAAGTGCATATAACCGGAACTTCAGGTAACAATAATTTCAATATAGAACGTTTAAATAACGATGAAGTATTGGTGCAGGTTTTTAATGCCGGTATCAATACACCTTATTATTCAAGAACATTCAAACCATCAGAAACAAAAGCAATAAGATTGTTTGGTTTGAATGGTGACGATACTTATCAAATTTCCGGCAAAGGAAGCAATAGCATTGGTATTGCAATAAGCGATGGCATAAACAAAGATTCAGTAATTGATATTTCCTCACTCAGTGAAAAGAACAATAACATTACTGTGTATGCTAAAGATAATGTTGCAACAAATGGTGTAAACAGCATCAACATAAATAGCGATACAACATTCAGGTCGTACAGGTACAATTGGTTCCGGTACGACAGACGAGGTTTATCACCTATCGTTTTTTATAGCATGGAAGACAGGTTATATGCCGGGTTTACTTACAGGACATTACGTAACAAATGGGATAAACGACCATTCGCATCTGCACAAAGTTTAAGCCTGCATTATTCATTTCTTGAATTAGCGCCAAGCATAACTTATAAAGCATTGTTTCCAAAACTCGTATTAGGCGCTGATCTATTGTTACTCGCTAATTATGATCATATCCGCTGGCACTTTTATTTTGGAATGGGCAACGATACCAAATTTAACAGGGACCTTAAACTGAAATATTATACAACAAGGGCCAGGCAATGGACCTTTCAGCCAAAGCTTACAAAAACTTTTGGTAACCACCAGGTTGCTGTTTTTGCAGGCGTGCAAGGCATAAAAATTATAAATGATACAGCAAGATTTATCGCAAAGCCGGGCCAGAATACCACCGATTTTAAATGGCAAACTTATGCCGGTGGTGGTATTACCTACAGCTATCAACACCTGGATGATCCGCTTATACCTGTAAAAGGAGTTTATTTCGATGCAACAGCCTTAGGCGAACAAAACCTGAATGACCCATCCAGCCATTACATGAACTATTCAGGCGATGCTTATTTTTATATTCCGTTGATTTCAAAATTTTCCCTCAATATCCGCGCCGGCACATCAACTGTTACGGGCAACCCGCAGTTTTACCAGGCCGCTTCTCTTGGCGGCATTAATTTCAGGGGCACTTCAAGAGGCAGGTTCAGGGGGAAAACCGCATTTTATAACACTAATGACCTTCGTTTTATTAGTCCATTTCATTCATGGTTTTTTAATGGCAAAGCAGGCTTTCTTGTTTTTTGTGATAATGGCCGTGTTTGGCTGCCCGAAGAAAATTCAAACACATGGCATTTTGCATATGGAGGGGGTTTAATTGTAGCACCATTTAATTTTATGTATGCTGATGGTACTGTAGGTTTTTTTAAAAAGGAATGGAGTGTACAGGTACGCATAACCATGCCGATCCTTAAATAAATTATTTTGTTACTGCTTTGCTATATTCCAATTATCCAGCATTCACTTATCCTTCATGCCTGTTGCATTAGCTAAATAGTTAGCAAATATTTTATGGTACTACTGCTATGTTAATTGTAATCTGTCGCATTGAAGGTGAGTCGTGAGTGGTCAGCTGTGAGTGGCCGATCGCTTTAAGGGTATTTACTCACCATGCACCACTGACAACTCCTGTTAACTTAACACTGGCAACCCATTCAATTAATAGCGGCATTCACTATCTTCAATAAATGAATTTTATAAAAGAAATTGAAATAAGGTGGAGTGATCTTGACCCGAATTTCCATCTGCGTCATTCTGTTTATTATGATTTTGGTGCTTATTGCCGCATCCATTTTCTACATGAAGCCGGCATAACAGCAGGTGTGATGCGGCAACATTCCATAGGTCCTGTATTATTTAGAGAAGAATGCTTGTTTAAAAGAGAGATAAAGTTTGGCGATCAAATAACCATATCCCTTAAGCTGAGATATGTTTCAAACGATTTTAGAAAATTTTCAATGGTACATGAGCTATTAAAGAGTAATGCTGAAACCGCCGCCATCCTCACCGTTGATGGCGCCTGGATGCATACTGAACAACGTAAAATTGTGGTACCGCCACAAATTCTTATCGATACTTTAGATATAATTCCGAAAACAGATGATTTCGCTATTGTATAATGATGCCAGGAAAGCTGAAGAATATCACAAATCAATTAAGAATAATACCGCCTTTCCCAAAATTCCCGCTAAATCTTATAACATAGCAATCACATTTTATTGCATCTGTTTTGGCTTATGTAAAAGTGGAAAGATAAAGGCGAAAAATTCTGCCAATCACTTTGCTTTGAAAATCGCTGATGACTATTAATGCAACAAAAGCAGCATGGATAACCTTCAAAAATCGGATGCAAAAGAGCAGCCTAAATAGATACAACTTTCTGTAACATCAATAAAATAACATTTGCAATTTAAGCCGTAAGCAAAATCATAATTATAGTCGGCGCTGTCTTCGGCCAAATATTTAAAAAGGATGGCGACCTTTCCTTAAGGTCATCACCCCCCTACATTATCATCTAAAGTTCATAAGCCTGGTTTTAATTGCCTAACCTTGAAATGTAAATTGCAAACCATCAAGGCTGAAGTTTATTAAAACGCGCCGATCACTTCTATTGTTTTTATACCCGTAAGTTCACCATTACAATCCGTGGCAGGGTTATAGCCCTGGCAATCGTAATTATCCTGGCACCGATCTGAAGGACATTCGCCATACCTGAAATCTATCCAGTTTATACAGGGGCAGGATGAATAAGAATCACACCTTTTCCAACTGCATATATGTTTGTCTCCTATAGGAACATTTGTATAACCAATAATACTAACCAACCGTGTATATTGATGATAAAAATTAGACGTGGTAGCTATTAAACCAATATTCGCTTTCTTGCCATTTTCCTTTACGGTAACATTTTTTATAATGAGGTATTTCAAACTATCAGATTGCAATAAAGGCTTTAGATACATATCCTCCGCCGGGGCCATTACGGTATTATGTAACCAATTCCTGAATTGTTGTTTGGTTACACCACTCACCTGTCGCACGGTAATTGTTGAAAATTGATCTTTAAATGTTTCGTTTAATCTTGCCAATGCCTGTTTTTTGGTAATCGTTGCACCTGTTGCATTAGCTGTGTTTTGACCTGTAATCCGGGCTTCAGTACGGGGTTGCGGCCCGTCTTCCTTACCGCAGCTTTGCACAATTAATAAAAGGATGGCAGCAATGGTAATAGATGAAAATACTTTGATAAATAGTTTGCCGTAGCGGTTTTTTAAAACTGTGTTTTTCATGGTAGTTTTTTGTTTTAAATGAAATAAAAATTTTGATAAGCAAAATTCTGGTTTACCTAAAACTATCCGTTACCATTTAAGTGTTATAAAGCTTTATTATCATTGCTTGTTTTACCATAATAATGGGACAGTGCGCCAATTGCCATCATAATGGAGGAAATCCTGAATAATAAACCGTTATACCGGGAGATTTTTAAAACGGGAAAAATTAGTTTTGTTGTTTAATTCTTATAATTTTATTTCAGAGGATCAAATTGCCATAGTGTTTGCGCATTCCGTTACATGCCGGATGAAACGCCGGCATCCGCCTGAAAATGAAAATTTATTTTTTAATAAGGAAAAAATATGAATCCATTATTGCTTGCATACATCTTCAATTTTCTTATTGTAAATGGCAGCGTAATAAAATATCAGAATATGGAAAATATAGAACAGGTTTCCATTATAAAGGCAGTAGAACAAAACCGGTTAGAAGCAGTGGAAAAAGCGTTGAAAAATGGCGCAAATGTCAATACACAAGATAATAAGAAGCAATCTTTACTTCTGATAGCAACCAGGGTTGGAAATTTTGAAATGGCAAAACTGTTGGTTCTTTATGGAGCCGATGTTAATATTCAGGATGAAATCTCAGATAGCCCCTTTTTATATGCAGGGGCATCAGGGAAAACAGCACTTGTAAAACTTTTTCTTGAAAATGGTGCACGCTTCGATATATTTAACCGCTATAACGGAACCGCATTGATCCCTGCCTGTGAACGCGGGCACCTTGAAACCGTAAAGCTTTTAGCCAATACCAAAGGATTTCCGATAGATCATGTGAACAGGTTGGGTTGGACTGCTTTAATGGAGGCTGTAATTCTTGGCAACGGCAGTAAAAAATACCAGGAGGTTGTGCAGGAACTGGTAAATGCGGGTTGTAACATTAATATTCCTGATAAAGATGGAGTGACGCCACTTCAGCATGCAGAAGCAATGGGCTTTAAAGAAATTGCTGTAATACTGAAAGGCAAATAAAAGCAACAACTCTATAAGAAAGCTGCGCTTTGCTTCTCTGCAACTTTTTAACAGGATGTTTCGTAAAGGGCTATATTATAAAAAATATGTGCATTAATGATGATGATATTTTCAAATTAGATAATATAGCCTTATTTTTATTTATGAACTGTATTTCATACTTATAAGATACGGAAGAAATAGTGGTATGCAGCAGTAAAATTATTTGCATGCATAGGATTTTATAAAGATCATTGAATGCTTTTAAAGGTCATCATTAACAGATATAACCAACCGCCGGTAAAAATACAATAGCAACATTATTAGATGGCCCTGGTACAAATCTTTGATCGCATACACATCTTATAGGTTATAAAAAAACTGTCGTCACTTTTATATAAGAAGGAAAGCTGGTTGCGTTGTGAAATTAAATCAGAAAAGCCTTTAAATTCAAGTATGTAGCAGCGTTATTACAGCATTGAAAATACATTATGGAAGCGCTGATAAATTAATCCGTTTTTTGCAATTGCCTATACAGTTTAAGCGTTGTGGGAAAGATCAAGTTTTAATAACAAAATATGACAAAATTAAATATCGGCGTTATCGACCTTGTAAGTAAAGGTCCTGCAAACACTTTATGGGCGCGTATCATGCATGCTAATCTTGCCAGTATAATGCCCCAGGTTGTTGCAACCTGGTGCGAACAGGAGGGCCATAATGTAAAGATGATCTGCTATACCGGCCTTGAAGATCTCACGAAAGAATTGCCTAAAGATGTTGATCTTGTTTTTATCTGCTCCTTTACACAGGCAGCGTTACTGGCCTATTCACTCAGTAATTTTTTCAGAAGTAAAGGTGCTGTTACTGTTTTAGGAGGCCCGCATGCACGTTGCTACCCTGATGATGCAATTAAGTATTTTGATTATGTGTTTGGCTTTACAAATAAGTCAACGGTAATGGAAGTGCTTAATAATTGTGTACCCCAGGGAAAAGAAGGAACACGGCTATCAGCAAAAAGCCAACCCTCAGTTCTTCCGGGTGTTGAAGAAAGATGGAAATTTATTGAACCCACTTTAAAGAAGGCACCGTTTCTTCAGATTGTGCCGATGATTGGTAGCCTGGGTTGTCCTTATACCTGCGCATTTTGTATTGACTCAACTGTTCCTTATCAAACACTCAATTTCGAAACGATGCAAAAGGACCTGCGTTTCCTGCTTACGAAATTTAAGCGGCCGCTTGTTGCCTGGCACGATCCGAATTTTGGGGTTCGGTTTGAAGAGAATATGCAGGCAATTTCATCTGCGGCGCCAGCTAAAAGTTTCCGGTTTATTGCAGAAAGCAGCTTATCTATTCTTACCGAGCCGCATCTTAAAGCCATGCAAAAAAATGGTTTTGAAGCTATGTTGCCTGGTATTGAATCGTGGTATGACCTGGGCAACAAATCAAAGACATCACATATAAAGGGCCAGGAAAAAGTTAACCGCATATCAGAACACGTGAATATGATGTTTGATTACATACCTTATATTCAAACCAACTTTGTATTAGGGCTTGACTGCGATGAAGGCGATGAGCCTTTTGAATTAACCAAGCGTTTTGTTGATAAATCACCTGCTGCATTTCCGGGTTATTCATTGCTGAGTGCTTTTGGAGAGGCTGCCCCGCTTAACCTCGAATACCAAAGAGAAAACCGCGTACTGGGCTTTCCTTTTCATTTTTTGAATAATCATCTTGCCATGAATATAAAACCTAAAAATTATGAGTGGCTCGACTTTTATGATAAAGTTATTGACCTTACGGCTTATACTTTTTCTGCAAGGGCTATCTACCGGCGTTTTAGGGCCACAAAAGATTATACTAACCGGTGGATGAATTTTATGAGAGCTATTTCAAATGAAGGGCATGGACGTTTACGGTTTTACCGCCAGGTACGCAAAAACCTTGCAGAGGATAAAAATTTCAGGGATTATTTTGAAGGGGAAACAACGAAAGTGCCAGACTTTTATATAAACATTATCAAGAAAGGGCTTGGTGTATGGTGGGAATGGCTGCCTGCCGGTGCAATAGAGCATGATGCCAATGCTTATCTCAATAAGTCAACTGCACAAAAAATAGTGGCGTAATATATTTGTTCAATTCATAATTGAAGCCTTGTGCTCCGGGAGCCGGATTTTACCGCCGGCCCCACTTATGCTCTTGTGAGAAGGCAGAGCCAGAAAGAAGATATTTAACTTGGAATGCTTGCATCAACAAGGCCACATACCACAAAACATAAACTGTTCTACCAGGTTCATGTAAGGCAGAATTGTAAGCTATTGGGTATATACTTTTCTATCATTGAGCGCCTGCACGTGCCGGGCGTTATTGCCCTCCAGTTTTTCAATAGTCATTATCTGGTCTTCTGAGGCTTCCACAACATGTTTCAGTATTATCCATTGAACACTTTCCGTATAAGGCGGAGTGGTTAATGAACCTTTATAGGCGTAATAAGATTTGATCTGTTTCCCCAGGAATTGGGAGAGCAGGTCATTGAGATTCACCTCACCGGTTTGTAATGCATTCTTCTCTCCTTCCGCCTTCGGAATCTTATCCAGGAACTCTTTGATGAATTTGTTTTCTACACCCATTTTGAAGAGCACAGCTACAACCAGGTAAGATGGCTTGTTCACGTTAGTTGAATCGTTTAAAACATTTACTATATGCATTTCCATGGGAAAGGTGATGCCATCTACCAGGTGTTCAGATGGAGTATGAAAATGAAATTGTTTAGACGCATAATTTTTTCCATTAAAGGCACAGGTGCTTCCTTCTTTGAAATCAAGCTGGATGGTGTGGCCAAGGTTTTCAACGGCATTGATAGCCGGATGAAAAGCAAATGAAACTTGTTCTCTCTCTTCTTTATCTGCTTTGCCGGAAATGATGTTGATGGGTGATTGCACTACCTCAGCCGCATGTTTGGGAAGCGCATAACCATATTCTATTTTTATTTTCGCATCAGGCGCTTCCGCTTTCACTTCATTATCACTCAACAGGCTATCAGCAGCAGGATGTTCAGCTAACATGGTTGGTGAATCTGGTGCTTTCTGCTGCTCTTTAGTTGGGCCATTGCAGGAAAACAAAAAAAGAATTGAAAGGCAAAATATAATTGCCGATAACTTATGGTATTGTGTTGAGTTCATGATAAAACTATTGTCATAAATAAATGTAAATGAAAATTGCCTTCCGGGATTTGATTGCTGGTATTGTCATTGCTAAAATGCCTGCGATCGGGATAATGAAGTTCCAGCTCACAAATCACATCCTTAAATGCATCAAGTTTAAGGGCGAAATTGCCCACGGGCTTTTTGAAACATTTTTTGTATAAAGCAAGTATTCTGAAATGTAAAGTTGGAGATTTATTGGATCAGCCAAAATTAATTAGTAGTGTATATATTTTTTTGAAGATAAACTTCATACAGTTGAATAAAAGTTTTAGTTAACATCAATAATTAATCATTAATTTGGTTTTACATCAGCAGTTGTCAGCATCAGCCATATGTTAACTGTTCCTCTTTAAAATCACAGGTTTAATTAAAATTTTTTATGCTATGGGGCAAACCAATAAGTACAGGGAAGTGAGTTCCCTATACCGGAATTATGTTCTCGCAATGCTGACCCTTGTTTACGTCTTCAACTTTATCGACAGGCAGCTTCTTGTTATTCTCCAGGAATCTATCAAAAAAGAATTGCACCTGTCTGATACACAATTGGGCATGCTTTCAGGATTTACGTTTGCTATATTTTATGTTACCCTCGGCATTCCTATCGCCCGTTTTGCAGACAAAACGAGCCGGAGAAATACGGTGGCCGTTTCATTAGGTATATGGAGCGCCATGACAGCCGTGTCGGGACGGGCGCAGAATTTTGCTCAACTGCTGCTCGCCCGTATTGGTGTAGGTGTTGGGGAAGCAGGCGGAAGCCCTCCTGCCCACGCCATGATCTCTGATTACTTTCCGCCCGAAAAAAGGTCAACGGCGCTTTCTATATACTCAGCCGGAATTTATTTCGGCATATTGATCGGGTTTTTAATGGGTGGCTATTTGAACCAGCATCTTGGTTGGCGGACGGCGTTTTTTATTGTGGGCGTACCGGGTATTATTTTCGCCTTGTTGTTTTATGCTACGGTAAAAGAACCGCGCAGAGGCGCAACTGATGCGAGTACCGGATTAAACAAGCAGGGTTCACTGGGCGAGGTGCTGAAGACATTGTATTCGAACAAAACCTTTGTTTTCCTGGCAGTGGCATCGGCCCTGAATGTCTTTTGCATTTATGGCCTGCTTAACTGGGCGCCTTCTTTTCTTGCAAGGCTTCATGGAATGAAGAATACGGAAATAGGTGCTTTGCTTGGGCCCATCTTTGGAATTGGCGGGGCAGCAGGTTCTTTTGCAGGTGGTTTTCTCACAGATCATCTTGGGAAAAAAGATAAGCGCTGGTACCTCAAAGTTCCGGCTTATGCTATCATCATCGCTATCCCCTGTGCGGCAGGTGCTATATTTCTGCAGGATACATTTTTATCATTAACCTGTTTAGGTTTGTGTGCTTCTTTCCAAAGCGTGTACCTTGGGCCTGCTATCTCTGTATCACATAGCCTTGTTCCGGCATCAATGCGGGCACTTACCTCTGCTGTTTTTTTCCTGGTGATAAACCTGGTTGGTTTAGGGTTCGGGCCATTGGTTGTTGGCATGCTCAGCGATCTGCTTACGCCATCCCTTGGTGTTGAATCCCTGCGATGGGCTATGTCAATTACAATAATTACAAGTTTTGTATCTGCCATACTATTTTTGGCTACGGCTAAAAAATTGAAGACAGATTTAGAAGCTGGTTGAATTTTAAGCAATAAAAGTCCCGTCTGAGCGCATTAGGCGTCAAGCTAATTTGTATTTAAATTGAATAAAACCTTACTACAATTAGATTTCAGCATGGAGTCTATGTTGTCACTTTCTTTCTCTTGAAAGAAAGAAAGTAACCAAAGAAAGTTCAAGAACGGATGATATTCAGCACATCCGTTCATTCGCCTTGATGTAGCTTTTGTACTATTGATTTTTCAGCAGGTGAATATTGTTCGTCATTGACAACGAAGCAATCTTATTTTCAATCGATCTTTAGCATGAAGTCTATGCGCTCTCTTTCAAACAGCTGAGGCTGATTTAATTCATATAAGTCTTATCCAACCAGGCAACAACTGCTTGCCAACTTTCAAGTGGTATTTTTACATGGGTGGCATCTTTCATTATCAAAAACTCCTTTTTATTGCCGGGAACCAGGTCATAGAGTTCCTTTACTTTATCAACCGTAAATAATTCATCCTTATCTCCTACTCCTACCAATACGGGGATGTTTAAATCTTTCGGAAGCCTGAGTTGCTTCACATCAAGCATGGTGAGGAACCGTAACGTGTACCTGAAATTGAACAGGGTATCATTCGTGCCCGTCATTCCTTCTCTATAATATTCAACAACAGGATAAGAAGGACGAAAAACAGAACTTGCAATGATGCTGGTTTGTTGAAAAAGCGGGATCGGTTTTGACAATCCCGGCCTGCCTTCATAAGCGCCGGAAAGTAGAATTAATCCTGATATCTCATTTGGAACGGTATCCGCTGCACATATCGCAGAGGCAACGCCCAGGCTGTGCCCCAAAACGATCACCCTTTTAAACCCAAGCTTCTTTATATATTTTACTGACTCTCCTAAATCGCCGATCCATTTTTCTTTACCCGGGCTATCACCGCGGTTTCCGTCTGATAAGCCATGTCCCCTGTAATCAAGGCCAACGGTTGTGTAACCGGCTGCCGATATTGGTATGCCGGCCATATTATAAGCGCCGCTATGGGCAGTAATGCCATGGAAAAGTAAAACAGCAATGTCTTTTTTCTGAGGTTTGATGTTATCAGGATCCCATCTACGCAGAAAAAGTGTAACCCCATCTGATGTAACAAGCGAGTCATGTGGCCCTGCGTATTGCTGCCTTAAACGGGCAGCCTCTTCCGGCGTAATTCCCTTGTTTTTTACTTTTGACCCAGCAGGCAAATAAGCTAAGATCAATCCAAAAATAACTATAACCGCAATAAGCGAAAGCAGGATGTAAAGAATCCTTTTAATTACTTTTTTCATATCAATGATTGGAATGAATTAATCTAAGTACTTAAATCACCTTGCTGCCCCGCCATCAATGGTTAAACAAATCCCACTTACAAATGATGCTTCATCTGAAGCCAGGTATAGATAGCCGTTTGCAATATCATCAGGAACCCCCCAATGGCCAAGCGGTATGTGCGGAATAGTTTGGTTGCGCACTTCTTCAGGCATAAGGTCCGTCATTGCAGTGGTAATAAACCCGGGGGCAATACAGTTAACGGTGATACCGAAACGGCCGAGTTCCATCGCCCAAACCTTCGTCATGCCGATAATAGCTGATTTGGTGGCAACATAGTTAGTTTGCCCAAAGTTTCCGCGAATGGCAACATTGGATGAAGCCGAAACAATGCGGCCATAATTCTGTTCCTTCATCACCGATGCTACTGCCTGCGTGCAATTGAAAACACCTGTAAGGTTTACTGCGATCACATCATCCCATTCATTCTTTGACATTTTAAGCAGGGTCCTGTCTTTGGTGATACCTGCATTGTTGATAAGTATATCTATGCGGCCAAAATACGCACGGGCTTCCGCTACAGCCTTTTGCACTTCATCTTCGTTGGTAACATCTACTTTTTTAAAGATGGCTTCGCAGCCTTCGTTGTTTAACCGCGCTGCTACATCTGCCCCTTTATCAGATACATCCCACAAAATAATTTTTGCGCCTTCTTTGGCAAAACGTTCGGTGGTGGCAAGGCCTATTCCATTGGCGCCGCCGGTTATCAGGGCTACTTTATCTTTTAACCTCATTTTAAAAATTTTAAATGCTGTTGTTGTGGCTTAAGTTTATTTGGTTTCTAACGAACCGGGCAAAGCAATCATCCATAAATTGCAATGCAGGAAAAATAAACTAAAAAAATATATCAATCCATTATTTGTCTAACTCAATAAACTTTAGCCCAATACCATAAGCACAATCAGACAAAGAGTAATATTGATCAGATTTCTTCTGCGATCAACGCTTGCATCATCCAATTAATTTTCTATTTTTAGCCAAACTAAAAGCTTATGCGCCGTCATGTGATCATCCTGCTTATACTGTTTGCCTTTATCGCCTGCACAAACCCGGCGTTCACACAATCAAAAGTTTTAACTGAAGCTGCTCCGGCGGCTGGTGGGTTTTCCGCTACACGGCTTGCACGTCTTGATACAGCCATGAGCGATTGGGTAAAAAAGAACTGGATCAACGGTTCTGTTGTACTGATAGCGCGCAATAGTAAAATTGTGTTTGATAAAGCTTATGGGTATAATGATGCAGATACAAAAGCGCCGCTCGACAAAAACGGGATCTTCCGCATTGCCTCACAAACAAAAGCCATTACTACAGTGGCAGTAATGATGCTGTGGGAAGAAGGCAAATTTTCACTGGATGATTCAGTTGCCAAATTCATTCCCTCTTTTGCCAATCAAAAAGTTTTAAGTTCTTACAACGCGAACGACACCAGTTATACAACCGTTCCGGTTAAACGGCCTATAACCATTCGTGACCTGCTTACCCATACATCCGGCCTTGGATACCCGGGGATCGGCACCCCACAGGAAATCGCTCTTTATGCAAAAAACCATCTTACAGGAGGCGTTGGTGTAGGAGGAGAAAAACTTTCAGAAGCCATGAACCGCCTGGGCAGTTTGCCGCTCTTTTTTCAACCGGGTGACCAATGGAAATATGGGCTGGGCCATGACGTTTTAGGATACCTGGTTGAAGTATGGTCAGGCATGACGCTGGAGGAGTTTTTTACAAAGCGGATATTTCAACCACTCGGCATGAAAGATACCTATTTCAACATGCCTGCAGAAAAAGCTTCGAGGCTTGTAAATTTCTTCCAGCCCGATTCTACAGGAGTGCTAAAAAAGCAGGCCTCCGTTTTTGGCGGGGCACTTGATATGAATTACCCGCTTAAAAAAACCGCTTACTTTTCCGGCGGCGGCGGTTTGGTATCCTGCATTAATGATTATGCCGTTTTTCTTCAAATGTTGCTAAATGGCGGTGAGTACAACGGTGTCCGACTTCTGTCGCACAACACAGTGCGCATGATAACGATGAATCAAATTGGCGACCTGTATGTGAATCTTGGCGTTAAAACCGAAAACAAATTCGGGTTCGGCTTTTCTATCATCACTGAAAATGGAAGCCGCTTAGGCCCCAGCCAGGCGGGCACGTATGCCTGGGGCGGCGTATTCTCCACTTCTTATTGGGTAGACCCTAAAGAGAATATGCTGGTAATTATTTACCGGCAAATTTGGGGACCGCATGTTGCTGATACCGACAAGGCATTTAAGCCATTGGTGTACCAGGCTATTACTGATTAGTTGATGATGAGTTCTCTGTATTATATTTTTCTCTAAGCGCAGATTTTAAAAGTTTGCCTACCGAAGTTTTAGGTATGGCCTCAACAAATGCGTAGCCCTCGGGAATCCAGAATTTTGCAAAACTGCCTGCAAGAAATTCTCTGAGTTCGCCGGTTGAAACAGCCCTTCCCTCCTTCGGCACTATATAGGCAAATGGCCGTTCTCCCCATTTCTTATCAGGAATGGCAATTACAGCAGCTTCAAGCACTGAAGGATGCCCCATCAATGTATTTTCCAGGGCCACAGAACTGATCCACTCGCCGCCCGATTTGATAAGGTCTTTACTCCGGTCTTTTATTTCAATATAGCCATCTTCATTAATAGTAACAATGTCACCGGTTTTAAGCCATCCGTCAGGTGTAAATTTTTCTCCCGGTTCTGCGTCGCGATAGTACGAAGAACAAACCCAGGGCCCACGCACTTCTAATTCCCCCATTGTACTTCCATCCCAGGGAATAAATCCAAACTCATTCCTTCCGCGAATCTCCACAAAAAGCACGGGCAGGCCTTGCTTCGCCGTATGATCGTATTGTTCTTCTTTAGAAACCTTTTCCAGCTTGCTGGTCATCACCGCTGTGCTTCCCAAAGGAGACATTTCTGTCATCCCCCAGGAATGAAGCATCTTTATCCCATAGCGTTCATCGAAGGATTTAATTAAAAAACGCGGTGCTGCCGAACCGCCTGCTACTATAATGCGCAGGAAGAGTTTGTGTTGATGCGGCTCCGCCTCCAACTTATGTAATATGCTCATCATAACGGTGGGAACGCCTGCAGTTACCGTTACTTTTTCTGTTTCAAAAAGACCGAGGAGGCTTTCTGCATCGAGGTAAGGGCCCGGGAATACTTGTGTTGCACCTATAAAAGTGCAACTGTATGGAAAGCCCCAGGCGCAGGCATGAAACATCGGCACCACAGGCAGCACCACATCCCGCTCCGTGATGTCGGCCCCACTGCAACTTAAGAGGAACGACATTGCATGCAGCATGATGGAACGGTGAGAATATAATACGCCTTTTGGCTTTCCGGTTGTTCCGGAAGTATAACACATAAAAGCTGCGGCATATTCGTCTTCTTCAAAGGGTTCAAATAATGAAGCATCTCCACCTGCCAGCACCTCTTCATAGTTCAAATACCCTTCCGGCAGGGGTTCTTCCGTTTGAGGAATGACAATGACTTTTGAAACAGCTATTCCGGGTTTAAATTTTTCAAATAAAGGCAACAACACCTGGTCTACAATGATGATCTTATCTTCCGCATGATTGACAATATAACTTAGATCGCCCGGACTTAAACGAAGGTTGAGCGGATGTACAATTGCGCCCATGCAAGGGATAGAAAAATAGGCTTCCAAATGCTGGTAATGATTCCAGCAAAACGTAGCCACCCGGTCTCCCCGGCGAATACCAAGCTTACAAAGTGCCACAGCTAATTTCTTTGTACGGATGGCAAATTCCTGGTAAGTATAGCGGTGAATGGTTTTATCGGGAAGGCGGCTGATAACTTCTTTGTGTCCAAACAGGCTTTCCGCTCTTCGCAAAATAGTAGGCAGGGTAAGCTGGTATTCCATCATTAAACCTTTCATGGCATTGACAACTTGTTGCTAATCGTTAAGTAATTTAATTTATGCGTCGAAAGATAAATGAAAAAATGATTGGATTATGTGGCAAAAATAACTGCTAACCCACTGATTGTTTTATTATGTATTTTCAACTTCTAACGATTAAAACCTTAGTAATGAAAACACCTTTATCAATCATCGCGCTTTTACTATTATTTAATGGAAGTGCAAAATCTCAAAACTGTAATGTAACTATCAGTGGTGGTAATTGTACCGGTAATAAATTAACTGCCAATGTAAGCGGCGGAAAGGCCGCAAAAATCACATGGTATCAATATGGTTCTCTTAATGTTTTTGATGCTGATACGATCAGTTCACAGGCAAGCAAGTCTGTTGTTGCCGGCAATAACGGCAGCGGGTCAAAAGCCAACCAGTTTGGTTTTCCCAATGGCGGAATTTTTGTTGATGCTAACGGAAATTTATTTGTGGCTGATGCACAAAACAACCGCATACAAAAATGGGCGCCTGGTGCAACCAGCGGTGTTACGGTGGCCGGCGGGTATGGTGCCGGAAGTGCCGCCAATCAATTAAGCTATCCCTTAGATGTTTTTGTTGATGCCAACGGAAATATTTATGTAGCCGACGATGGCAACCACCGCATACAAAAGTGGGCGCCGGGTGCAACCAGCGGAACTACTGTGGCAGGTGGAAACGAAGCCGGATCAGCAGCCAACCAGCTTTCCGGGCCGAGAGGCGTGTACGTGGATACTAACGGCGACATCTATGTTGCCGATACTTATAATTACCGCGTGCAAAAATGGGCATCCGGTGCAAATGCAGGTGTTACGGTTGCAGGCGGCAATGGCTATGGAGATGGCGCCAATCAATTTGGCTATCCCATTGATGTATATCTTGATGGTGCTAAAAATGTATATGTCGCCGATACTTATACAGATGATGCAGCCATGCACCGCGTTCAAAAATGGGCGCCCGGTGCAACCAGCGGTGCAACTGTAGCAGGCGGCAACGGAGAAGGAAGTAACGCAAATCAGTTTGGTTATTTATTGGCCATCTATGTAGATGCTGCAGGCAATGTATATACTGCTGACAATGGCGTGAGCGGCACTCCGGTAAGCCGCATTCAGAAATGGGCGGCCGGCGCTGCCAACGGTATAACAGTTGCAGGCGGCCACAGCAATGGGTGGGACGTTCTTCAATATCCTACAGGTGTTGCGCTTGATAAAAACGGGCTTATCTATGTGCTTGATGGCACGTATAATCCCAGGGTTCAGAAATATATACCTACCAATGGCATAACAGACAACAAGTTCACTCCTACCCAGCCCGGTTCTTATACAGTGAAGACTGTTTTAAAAAATGGATGCACTGCAACGAGCAGCAGTATAATTGTAAGAGCAAAACCTGCTACGCCTACCATCTATCCTTCGCAAACAGGAAGCAGGGGTAACCTTTGCAGCGGAGGTATTGATACTTTCTTTGTGCAAGAGTGGGATGAAGTAACAAAATACACCTGGAAAATCCCTCCGCAATGCAGTTTGATGGCCAACTATAATGATTCTGTTGTTATAGCAATTCCCCAGGGATTTAAGGCCGGTGCCTTATCTGTTAGCGGAAGTAACAGTTGCGGAACAAGTGCATGGGATATAATGTATTTACTTGGTAAACCGCTTCAGCCAAACGCTATTAAGGGACCAAAATATGTTTCTGCTAACCAACAGGGTGTTATTTACAGTGTTACCGATTTGAATAGTGGCCACAACTGGATTGTACCTACAGGCGCCGTAATTCAATATGGCCAGGGTAGTGCTACCATATCTGTAAACTGGGGTTCAACTTCAGGAACAGTTTCGGTAAACTCTTACAATGCCTGTGGCGCTTCGCCTTACAAAAAAATAGATGTGCAGGTTACCGGCAGCATTGCTGCAAATGCGCAGGATTATGTACATGCAGAAATCATCAACACAAGTGACGCACTTGTTTTTCCAAATCCGGCAAAGAGCAGTGCAACGGTTAAATTCAATTCAACAAAACAAACAAACTATACCATTCAATTGCAGAACATGAATGGCGCAATACTGATGCAAAAAAATATTCTTACAACAAAAGGTATGAATAGCATTAATCTTGATCTCAGTAAATACTCGGCGGGTGTTTATCTTATCAATATAAAAAATGCAGAAAGAAAAATTATTTTAAAACTGACGAAGCAATAAGCCGTAAAATATTTTGAATGAATTGCCCGGATGAAAGTTGGTGCTTCTGTCCGGGCTTTTTTTAAATTGTAATATCATATCAATAGTTAGTTTGTTGCTTTTGATTGTATAATACCCGGAATGAATACAATTGCTGTTGTTATAGCTTCACTATCACTTACTTTTCTTCTTGAATCCTCCTGGTCTCCAATTCCTTTTAAAATATCATCCACAATACAAGAAATGCCTATAATTTTATCCCCTGGTGAGCATCGGTTTTATTTTTAAGTGTGGTAATTTAAAAATATATCTTCCTTTGCTCACCACTTTTATCTGGCATCCTGGATTAATTAAATACTTTCATTTTTGTTGGCTTCATTTCAGGAATTCCCAATGATGTTTACGGCAAATAATACAAAGCAAATGCCCCCCATACATGCAGTGCGTTTAACGGTTAATCTGCGTGCTATTACGGAAAATAATTCATTACTAATTGCATAAATATTACTTTGCTATTTCCTAATTTAAATCACTACATTAATTCATTTAGCACACATGAAAACAGTTCTTGTTCCGGTTGATTTCTCCAATGTATCCGCGAATGCGCTTTCGTTCGCAGCTGAGCTATGCAATAGGGCTTCCGCCCGTCTCGTTGTAGTGAATATCCTGGAGAAAGGGGAAGAAGAGGAAGAGACAAGGGATAAATTGATATCTATAGAGTCAGATCTGAAAAAATCCTTTGGGTCCGGTTTTCAATGCGAATCGTCTTTTGCGCACGGGGAGTTTATCCAGGCGATAAAAAATATAACATCCATAGTGCAACCTGATCTTATTGTAATGGGTACAAAAGGAGCCACAGGTTTGAAAAAAATTTTAATCGGGAGCACTACCGTAAAGGTGATAGCAAATGTAAATGTGCCAGTGTTTGTAATTCCCGAACTTGCGCGGTTTGAAAATTTTCTCGATAAAGGAAAAGGCAGAATTGTTTTAGCCACCGACCTTGAATATTTAAAAAATGAAAAGGCCCTCTACATTCTTAAGGAAATCGCCTTATTAATCAGGGAACCAAAAGTAAGGGTGCTAAATGTAAGGCCGGAAAATACACTGCTCCCCGATGAAAAAAGAGCGGAGCGTAACTTTCTTCTTTCTGTTTTCCAGCCCGAAATTGAAACTAAAAGCATGACCATCTTCAGTAATAACGTAATCAGCGGGATTAATTTTTATCTTAACAAAAATGCAGACAGCGGGTTAATAGCGATGATCGTCCGCGACTCAGGACGGATCATTCAAAAAAATTATACAAGAGAGATGGCTTCACATACACATTTACCGCTGTTGGTTTTGCATCACAAGTGAAATTTGATTTCGTACACCGGCTATCAAGTTATTTATCGGATTGTAGATATCGGAAGCACCGGAAAAAATAAGAGGCAATGCAGATGAGTTGGGCATCATATTACATCATCTCAGTCTTTCAATCTTGTATTTGTCAAAGTAGTTATCAACAGCAGCGCCGATGGTGGGAAAGAAAATATCATCACCAAGAATTTGTAATAATTCAAAACGTTTTAGTTTGTCTTTAACAGGATCTTTTAATTCGGCAAAATGTAATTCTATCTGCAGCGCGTCCAATTCCTTTTTCAGATCAACAAGCATATCTGCAGATGTTATATCAACACTGGTAACCGGTTCTGCTGCTACAATAATGCGTTTAACAGTTGTTGGTGAAGCAGAAACCTGTTTTAAAAGTTTTTCACTAAAAAGTGCGGCATTGGCAAAAAATAATGGCGCATCCCACCTGAACAGGATTAAGCCCGGTATCAACCTCGCTCCAGGGTATCGCTTTAAGTCATGATAACCACGAATCCCTTCCACACGGCCCAACACAGCAAAGTGAGGACGCCAGCCATCCCACAAAAATTCTATCACCGCTAATACAATGGCCAATCCTATTCCGGGTATGGCTCCAAAAACAGCAACACCCAGGAAGCAAACAACCGATAACCAAAACTCCCATTGCTGAATGCGAAAAATTCTTCCCAGGTCACTTATTTCAAAAAGACTAATAGCAGATGATACCACCACTGCGGCCAATGCGCTTGTGGGCAAACTTCTTAATAAACCGGCACCAAAAAATAACAGCAGGGCAACACCCAGTGCGCCTACAATGCCTGTAAGTTGTGTCTTCGCCCCTGAAGCTTCAGCCACCGGGGTGCGGGACGAACTGCTGCTTATCGGGAAGCCATGAAAGAAACCGGCTGCGAGATTGGCGATGCCCAGCCCTATCATTTCCTGGTTAGGATCAACAGGGGTTTTTGTTTTTGCAGCATAAATGCGCGAAAGCACACTGGTATCAGCGAAGGAAACCAATGCAACAGCACATCCGCCAATGATCACCTCTTTAAGGTCTGCAAAACCGATCCATGAAAAGGTGAATGATGGTAACCCTTGCGGAAGTGGCCCTAATACTTTCACACCAAAAACCTGGTCGAGATGGTAGAAACCCGTTACAAAAGTTGCACCTGTTACAGCGATCAAAATTCCCGGAACATGTTTGTATCGTTTAAGAAACAGTATAACGAACAATGTGCCCAGGCCGATCAATAATGAAGCATGATTTATTTTTCCATCCATGATAGATTCACTGATGTGATAAATATTCCGGAACGGGCCACTGCCTTCTACCGCAACACCGAGCATTTTAGGAAGCTGGCTGATCAACACCGTGAGCGCGATGCCATTCATGTAGCCATAACGAATCGGCTTGGAAAGCGATTCCGTAATAAATCCTAAACGAAAGATACCTGCCAGTATACAAACCAGGCCCGCTACTATTGCCATCATTGCTGCTATGGCAACAGCTTTTTCTGCATTGCCCATTGACAGGGAAAGCAATACAGCAAGTATTAAGGGCGCAAGCGATGAATCAGGGCCCAACACCATGATGCGGCTCGGGCCAAATAATGCGTATGCAAGCAGCGGAATAATGGTAGCATATAGTCCATAGATGCCGGGCAAACCGGAAGCTTCAGCATAAGCAATGCCCACAGGAACCAGCATGGTGATTAGCACTAATCCTGCTGTTAAATCATTCATCAGCCAGGGCAATTTATAATGTTGAAGTGTATGTAAGCCCGGCATCCATCGCTCCCATCCTGTAACTTTTCGGGATGTAAGTTGCCCGGATTGTTCAGGCTCGTTTGAATTGCCGTTTGTTTCAATCTGCATAAAGTATGAACATTTTTCTATGGCAAAAACCCATTACAAGTTAGTGTTTAAACTTACCCAATTTTTTTGGTTAGGAAAGACACAGTTCCTTTTGTATTTATTGTAATGGTATGAAAGGCTGCTATTACGAAGAGGTATTTTTCGGAAATAAAAATCAGAAGCTAAAATTTTCTATTTTAGTCGCAAAGATTGCTTCATGAAAAAATTTATGCTTGACCGGATATTTGAATCCAACATCACTGATGAAGAAATACAAAAGGCAGCAGGCAATTGGAAGAGAGCAATTAACGCAACAAAATTTTGAGCGGATAATGAGTGATTTTTGTTTGCAGGTTACTGTTTTCATGTCATCTTCGTCCTGAACTTGATTCGGGATTGCTCACTTGTACTGACAGATCAATAAGCGGCGCCAAAAATAAATAATGAATCAAACCTAAAACAGCAGAGCTTCCTGCTTTTTACTTTTGAATCATAAGATACTAAACATGAACAGAGACGAAATGCTGCAACAACTGCAGCAAACATTAGAATGGGATATAGTAATTATTGGAGGCGGCGCTACAGGTCTCGGCGCCGCTGTTGATGGTGCAACACGTGGCTATAAAACTTTATTGATAGAGATATACGATTTTGGAAAAGGTACATCAAGCCGGTCTACCAAACTGGTTCACGGCGGTGTTCGATACCTGGCACAGGGCAATATAAAACTTGTTCTGGAGGCATTGCGCGAGAGAGGATATCTTTTAAAGAATGCACCACATATTACGGCTGCATCGCCGTTTATAGTTCCTGCTTACAGTTGGTTTGATAAATTCTTCTATGGCATCGGCCTTAAGATCTATGATATGATGGCAGGTAAGCTAAGCCTTGGTAAAACAAGATGGCTTAATAAGAAAGAAACACTACAACACCTACCGGGTGTAAGCGATAAAAAATTAAAGGGGGGCATTCTTTATTATGATGGACAGTTTGATGATGCAAGACTCGCTATTGACCTCGCCAAAACAGCAGCGAATAATGGCGCCACCATATTAAATTATTGCAAGGCAAATGCACTTGTAAAACAAGATGGCAAAGTAAAAGGTGTGATACTGGAGGATACTATCAATAAGAAAACTTACGAAGTAAAGACGCAGATAGTTATAAATGCAACCGGTGTTTTTGTTGGTGATATTATGCAAATGGATGAACCGGAAAATGATATGCTGGTATCGCCTTCACAGGGCATTCATTTGGTGGTGGACAAAAAATTCTTTCCCGGCAACAATGGGCTGATGATCCCCAAAACAGAAGATGGCCGCGTATTGTTTGCTGTTCCCTGGCACAATAAAGTTGTGCTGGGCACCACGGATACACCTATAGATAAAATAAGTTTTGAACCAGGGCCTTTGGAAGAAGAAATCGAGTTCGTGCTGCATCATGCCAATCTTTATCTTTCGCAGGATATTAATCGCAGTGATGTGCGTAGTGCATTTGCTGGGCTTCGCCCTTTGGTAAAACAAAAAGGCGCAAAAAGCACAGCCCTGATAAGCCGCGATCATACGATCATCATTTCAAAAGCAAACCTGGTAACGATCACAGGTGGCAAGTGGACAACGTACAGAAAAATGGCAGATGATGTAGTAACGAATGCTGCCTTCGCTGCAAAGCTTCCAAAAAAGGCATGCATTACAAGAGATCTTGCGATAGGTGATCCTGCATCAAAATATGGTAATGATTTTTTGCATCATGTATTTTCTTGTAATGAAGCCGATGTTGTTCGCTTTACCAAAGAAGAAATGGCGATGACAGTTGAAGATGTCCTGTCAAGAAGAACACGAATGCTTTTCCTGGATGTGGACGCCGCTATTGAAGCAGCCCCTGCTGTTGCAAAAATTATGGCTGTTGAATTAAACAAAGATGCACAATGGATAAAAGAGCAGGTGGAAGATTTTACGCGCCTTGCCAATAATTATAAACTATAAACAAATAAACTTCTAAAAAATGTCGCCATTTATTGCAGAAATTGCGGGCACTGCCATTTTAATTGTACTGGGAGATGGTGTTGTAGCCAATGTTATTCTCAACAAAACAAAAGGATTTAACGGGGGACTCGTCTCAATTACTTTGGGTTGGTCTATGGCAGTATTTGTGGGTGTTTTTGTTTCCGCAGCATCAAGCGGTGCACACCTTAATCCTGCTGTAACAATTGCTTTGGCATATGCCGGAAAATTTGAATGGGCATTAGTGCCACAATATCTTGCTGCACAAATGATCGGCGCAATGATCGGTGCATTCCTTGTATGGCTGGCATACAAACAACATTTTGACGAAACACCCGATGGCGATACAAAACTTGGTGTGTTCTGTACAGCACCAGCCAAACGCAATTCCATGCATAATTTTCTTACAGAACTTATTGGCACATTTGTTTTCATGTTCGCAGTGTTGTCGCTCACACGTTCATCTTCCAGCCTTGGTTCTTTAGCTGCATTGCCTGTTGCGCTTGTTGTATTGGCAATTGGTTTAAGCCTCGGCGGGCCAACGGGCTATGCCATCAATCCCGCACGTGATCTTGGCCCCCGAATCATGCATTTTCTTTTGCCGATAAAAAACAAAAGAGATAGTGATTGGGCTTATAGCTGGATCCCGGTTGTCGCACCAATTAGCGGAGCGCTGTTGGCTGTGGTGGTATACAAGCTTTTGACGTAGTTTATTTTGATGTTGGAAAATTTAATGTTATTTGCCTATGATTTGCCGGCCTTGTGATTGGCAAATTTGCTATGTTAAATTAGTGTCCTTTCGTTTATTAATCTGTTGCAGGTAACAACACCTGCAACGGCGGGTTGGAGACTTTCGAAGAAAGTTGAATACCTACAATATCATCTTTCTACAGCAACAGGAGCAAAACGGGAAGCTACTGTATTAACAATAAACTCAACATCTTCATGAATGCCGCAAATGATCGCAGATTTTTTTGTGCGCAGCCATGGAAAGCCAAGAAAGAAAAGCCCATCAATTACACTAATGCCGTTCTTATGTATAGGTTTTCCTTCATTATTTACAACAGGCAATTTTATATAACTGAGTTCCGGTTTAAAACCCGTTGCCCAAATAATAGAAGTGATATTATGTTCAGCTAAATTCAATTCAGTAATTGTAGCTGCACAGGATGCATTTGTATCCGGGAGATCAGCTTCATCAATTTCATGTTGAAGGTCTTCTAACTGCATTTTGGTTATATATGCATCTACAAAAGCCTTTGCCCCGGCAGAGAATTCATCTCCAAAATGAATATGTTCTGCTGCATTGTTTTGCAGGAAGACCGTGCTTGCATTTGCATCATACGCTTTGCCAAGAATAACTGCACCATCTTTCGCAAGTGATTGCAAACTTGTTGTGCGTCCACGTTCGCCAACACCTGAAACCTGTGGCGATTTTATTTTAAAAAGATCAGGATCTGTTACTGCTTCTGTTTTAATATCGTAGTAGCCGGAATAGATCAGCCAGTCGAACATATCCCTGCGGCGATATCTTCTCGGAATGCGGCCAACCCTTCCTGTTGATAAATAAACTTTTTTCCCATTTGCAACAAGATCTTCTGCTATCTGTGTGCCTGATTGCGCACTCCCTATCACCAAAACTGCTCCCGGCATTAATGATTGAGGATTTCTGTAAGCGGCAGCATGCAGTTGCAAAATATCAGGTGAAATGTTTTTAGAAAAAGCCGGGATTTGAATTGAATTTTGACCGCCCGATGCAATGATCACCTGTTTGCATGCGTATTCACTTGCTCTTCCATTTTCCTGTGCAGTTATAACAAAAAAACCGCTGTCCTCCTTCTTCTCAACAGAGCCCACATCACAATTTTCAATTACAGGTAATTGAAATTTTCGAACATAAGATTCCAAGGATTTTACAAATTCATGTGCTGAACAAAATGCATCTTCATTGTCAAAAACATTTGAATCGCCGGGAAGTATATTGAATTTATTGCTGGAGTTAAGTACAAAAGAATTCCATCGTTGGGTTCGCCAGCTTTCACCAATATGTCCGCGTTCTAATACTACATGAAAAATTTGTTTTTGCCTGAGGTAATAGCTTGCCGCAAGCCCGGCATGGCCACCTCCAATAACAATGACATCAAATATTTTTTCATTCATTGGAAAAAACTATTCACTCAAAATAATATGATAAAAAGTATCGGCATTAGCCGGTATTTATGTTTCCTGAAGGTAACTAAAACATATAATTCAGGTGAAAGCTGTTGCTTGAAATAAAGCTGTTCTCGGGAAAGGTTACTGTTATCAGCAACCTCTTTTCTATCATGCAATATTTAAAAAATCAAATCAGTTTATCATGGAGACTGGGTTTAAACCTTGATATTTTTTATCATTTCCCATTGAATGACTTTACTATGTAAAAAACTATCTATGATTTACGATACAACTTCAGGAACGTCCTGTTTTACAAATTGAACTTCTGCATAAATTTTTACTTCATTGCCTAATAATAAACCACCTGTTTCTGTAACTGCGCCAAAGTTGATACCAAAATCCTGGCGATCAAGTTTACCACTCACTGAAAAACCAACACGGGTGTTGCCCCAGGGATCTCTTGTTAGGCCGCCAAAATCAACCTTTAGTGCTATTTTTTTGCTTACGCCTCTCAATGTTAGCGTTCCATGCAATTTATATTCCTCCTCATCTGTTCTCTCAAGCCTGTCTCCTTCAAAAACCAGTTGTAGGTAGTTTTCCGTATCAAAGAAATCACTGTTCTTTAAATGCGCATCACGCTGGTCGTTATTGGTATGAATGGAATTTACGTTTGCTGTAAAGCGAACTTTTGCAGTGGTGAAATCTTCCCCTTCCGTTTCTACAGTTCCGCTAAATTCTTTAAACTGGCCTGTTACGGTAGAGATCATCAGGTGTTTCACCTTAAAATAAATTTCAGAATGTGTTGGATCTAATGCCCATTTTGTATCCTGTTTAATTGCTGTTGTTGTTTGCATATTATTTTTTTAAGAACACAAAATTACCTAGCTTCGCTATACAATAGTAAGTACTATACAAATGTATAGCACTATACTTTTGTATAGCGACATAACATGACATATATGAAAGAAACAGCTGAAGCAGTCGAAACCGAAGAAAGGACACACAGTGCTTGCACAGGAATGATTGTTCCCGTTAGGGATGCCCTCGATATTTTAAACGGTAAATGGAAATTGCCGATCCTGATTTCATTGTCGTTTGGCAAGAAACGTTTTACACAAATAGCAAGGGAAATTCCAAATATTACGGACAAGATGCTTTCAAAAGAATTAAGAGATCTTGAAATAAACCAGCTTGTCAAACGCACGGTATATGATTCTGTACCCGTAACGGTGGAATACTCCATGACCAGTTATGGCAAATCACTTGATAAAGTGATAGAAGAGCTGGCCAAATGGGGAATGCAGCACCGCAAACGCATATTGGGGAAATCCTGGTAGCTTACTTCCTTGCAAGTCCTCAACCAAGGCCTTTGTTAGCAGTAAAATGTTGCGAATTTCTTTTCGGATATTACTTACATGCCGATTGCTTTTGAGGAGACATTTAAAGTAGAAATCAAACCTGCTTATTTCCGTCGTTGTTCCTGCATCATTGATCACACCTTTCAATTTACTTCTCTACGGTTCTGTACATTTATAAACACCCGTCATCAAAATATGCCTGGCCAAAGTTGGGCTCATATCAACAAGAGGAAGTATGGCAATAGATCCGGCAACCTCAGAAATTTTATTTTCAGAGCGCGGAAATTTTTGATTCCGTTTGAAGTATTTTGCCTGAATACTACTGTAAACAGCATGGAGTGCGACCGGAATATAGCCGAAGTTAAATGCAAATTATTCAGGTGTTTCCTCTTCAAGGGAAGAAGTATGAGCTGCTTCAAAAGCATTTTTCAAATCATCTAAAAAGTCTACCTTAAAATCTTCTTTTTCTATACTTGAAAGTTTATACAAAACAGGAGGATGTGTATTTTCTTTACCCTTAGCGAAAACTATTAAAATAGCCTCGTTAACTATATAAGCATGTTTTCCCAGCTTCCTGTAAGTAACAGTTGTCTTAGACTCGTTAACTCCACCAATTTGCAATGATTTTACTTTCATAATTTCTTCTTTGTAGCTTTCTTAATTTTGGTTTAACCAATTCTTCAAATGATATTTTGTTTGATAGATCTACTTTCTTTTTTTGATTTGACCTTACCTCCGTCAAATATAATTAATAACCTATCAATAAAAATTCATTGGCCTGGAGACATTCGGCGTTATAGAGACCACGCAAAATATCAAACATTTTACATTCTATAGCGCGTTGAGTATGCACAAGCTATTACCTGGCGATATCGATCTTCACTTTTTTATTCTTGATCTTTTCATTTTTTATCAACTGCAGTGCATGCCCCATTTTCACTTTCCGGATGGCAACAAAGGAGAAAAAATCTTTTACTTCGATCAAACCGATATCTTCTTTTTTCAGTTGGCCTTTATTCGTTAAAAAACCAACGATATCCACTTTGTTCACTTTATCTTTTTTGCCGGCTGCAATAAAAAGCGTTGACCATTTTGGTTTTTCAGGCAGTTCTGTTGTTGCAGGTAAATGTATTTCAGTAACAGGAGCAGTAATAAAAGAAGGCAGCTTTTCTTCCGGCGATAACATGATGATGGCGGTGCCGCTTGCTTCCATTCTTGCCGTTCTGCCATTACGATGGGTAAAAACATCCTCGGTAGCGGGCAAATGATAATGTATGATATAACGGATGTTGGGAATATCAAGCCCCCTTGAAGCAAGGTCTGTTGTAACAAGTACATTGACAGTGCCGTTCCTGAATTTACACAAAGCACTGTCGCGTTCCTGTTGTTCCAGGGCACCATGATAATATTCATTCACAATGCCTTTTTCTTTTAGAATAGTGCTTGTTCGCTCCACTGATTCACGGTGGTTGCAGAAGATAATAGCAGAGCGGTTGCCCAAATAGCAGATAAGGTTAAAGAGTGTATTCACTTTGTCTTTGTCATTGCTTTTTAGCATTTGAATGGCCAGCCCTTCTGTTATTTCACCTGATAAAAAATTAAGTTGTAGGGGTTGCTGCAATCCAACAAATGCAGGCACCTCTACCGCTTCTGTTGCTGATGTAAGTATTCGTTTTTTTAATGCAGGCAATGATTGAATTATAAAAGACATCTCTTCTTCAAAACCTGCCTCCAGCGATTTATCAAATTCGTCCAGCACCAATGTTTTAATGGTGTCCCTGGTAATGTTCCCGCGCCGTATATGATCCGCCAATCTTCCCGGTGTTCCCACTAATAATGCGGGTGGCTGCACCAGGTTATTTTCTTCTGTTTCTCTCAGGTGACCGCCATAGCAACAGGTTATTTTAAAACCGGTGCCCATCTTTTTAAACACTTGTTCTATCTGCAGTGCCAGTTCCCGCGAAGGCACAATAATCATTGCCTGTGTATTAGTATTGGCGGCATCAAGCTGTTCAAGAATAGGTAGTAAAAAGGCCAGTGTTTTCCCCGAGCCGGTATCAGCAAGCAATACAATATCACCCTGTTCTTTATTGGCTTTTATAGATTCCTCCTGCATTTTATTAAGTGCATCAATATTAAGGGCGGCGAGTATTGTTTTGAGGGAATATTTTTTCTGTTGCATCACGGCAAAAGTAGCGAAGTTTATTTTGGAGGAGGTTCATTGGCCGGCATTATCATATTGTTTCGTTGTATTATCAATAGTTAGGCTTTCCTTTCGGGATAACAAAAATTCATCCTAATCATTATCCCGGCTCATACATTAACCTATATTGAAGTTTTGATTCCAGTTCTCCAATATGAATTTCTTATAATTGAATTAGCTGATCACATTGCCAACAACAATGTCAGAAATATACTGATGAAATAATCCGGTTTATAATTTACCTGTGGGAACACTGTTTTGCCTTATCTTATTTTCCTGCTCCGGATGGAAGGGTGATTCGTGTAGTGGCCTGTGTTGTTGGCGGGAGCGGAATAAATTCAGAATAAAATGCATGCGGTCTTCCAATACTGCCCAGTTGCTTGCATGAGACCGGACAGGCGTATTTAAATGTGCCTGGTATTTTCTCAGGAGTATAGTTAATTTCTCATCCTGGGGCTGAGATAAATGTTCAGGAAATAATGGGAAGCCGATAGGACATGGCAAATCTTTTCCGAGATGAAGAATGCCGTCAGGTAATACCAGGGTCATAAGGTAATGAGTAGACATTTTTAGCCATGCATCATGCACCTTGTGCGCAACAGAATGAAAAAGATGATTGAATGAGTCGTGCAATAAATGATGTTTATGCCCGGGTGTGTTTTCTTTTACATTTTTATGAACGGCAATAATGAAATTATGATGAATAGGTGCTTCCATTGCTGCTGCGATATAGGGTTGCAGGCGAACCTGTTCGTGCAATCCGGTTTGCGCATTGGCTCTTAAAATTAATTCGGCTTTTCTTTTCTTGTCTGTCTCATGTTTTGCCGCGTAGAAATCGCTTACGGCATTCGCAAGCATATCCTGTCCGCCGGTTTCAGTGTCGCCGGTTTTTAAACCCGCCAGGAGTGTTTCAATTGCCACCTTTTCTTCTTCGAAAGGCTTATCAAATGCTTCTATCATGGCAGAAAATACTGGACCCAATTCGGAGAAGACCTTTAGATTACCGGCTGCTATATCAGCGCTTATTTCAACAATAACATTATGGGCAGCGTGGTGAACTCTTGAATGATCAAAGTCAGCATCAATTTCAAGATCCTTAAACTTATCCTGTATCATGCCAAGCCATTCGTTATAATCATCATGCGCATGCAGCAACTTATGAAGGTGTACATTTAAATCCTCCATTCGGATAAACCTTCCGGCTGTTTTCGATGCCCATGTTGCAAAATTGCACCAGTTGACATTATCATCACCCAGTCTTTGGGCAATGGCTTGCGACAAGTCATAATAGGCTTGTGTAATTTTAAGATTTCTTAATATCGGCTGCGCATCCATTAAAATTATGGAGCGGATATAAGCTTGTGAGATCGGATTCTCGTTTTCTGTTACTGGCATACGGAAATGTATCTTGAATTCTTTCTATTTGAAAGAAACTGAATTTGAGTGATAAAGATAATGATGTTATAAACATACCTCTATTTACTTTAACGCTTCCTGTGAGGGCATTGTATTTTTCTTTTTGTGCTTTTTGTCGCAGCCGGGTTTTCGTACATAGCCTTGCGCCAGGCTACGAGACTACCGCAGAGCGGTACAAGCGCTGCGTTTTACTATTCTAAATACATATAGTGTACAGGAGCAAAATGTGCATTTATACCAGTGTTATGTTAATCGCAAATTGTCGTTGGCAATTCCTTCCCTGACTCTGTGTGAATTATATTTATAGCACACAGCGCTAACGGAGTACACAGAGAAAATAGTCTTGTTTGTTCTCATAGTTTCTTTACTCACATAGAAGGGTCACATTATTATTAACTTATCACCAGATCATAAGCATTGGGTTAATTTGAAGTACAACTATTCAAAGCAGGCAAAAGTTGATGTAATACAAACTCAAATCGCTTGTATGGGTTGTGCGGGTTGGCATTGAACTAAGTTAATAAACTGTGCTAAACAGGCGCAGGTTCTCATCCTGCACACAATATCGCTGCGTAGAGATGGCTACGACAAAAAGGACACATTTGGGAAAAGAAAAATTAGTGTTTGTTTAATGGTTAATTCAAACTGAATATAATCCTGTTTGCCTATATTCGTTTACCATGTACCGTTCAACATTTAAGCAGTACGGGAATGAATCACTATAGCAATATTATACTTACCAGTAAATAAGCGTTATGAAAAAAATCGTCGTTATAAGTTTAATTGGCGGAGGTGTTGCAGCAGGCATCATTTACATTGTTAATCATTTTCAGAAGAAGAACACTCAAACCATTCAGCTTGACTTTACTGAATATGCCCTGGGTGGATATTAGCAGGCCTTTATACACCTGTTACAGTGCAGGAATCAACTCAGAATATGCAAAATTATTATGGCTGTAACTTCCTATAGGGTGTTTATAACTCAGCTTTTTATTGTTAAGTGTAATGATTGAATTTTTATTCGTTCCAAAGCTGTACGCCATTACAAGTGCTGTATCCTTTTCGTCTGTAAACTGCCATGTGCCTGGGTAATTATATCCTCCCTCTGTTTCGAGAAAAGTGCCATTCTTTTTGAATGTGATACGGGTATCATCTAACGCAACAATATTATTATTGCTTCCCCGCACATACTGCGGATCCCCTTTATGAGCCTGGTCTATATAGTGAAAATAATAACCCTCATACATCCATGTATGTGCAGTTATCAGCGTAGTCCTGCTTTTAGATTGAAACAATAAATCAGTTTCAGAAGAGTTTGTGTTACCTGCAAGAGGTTGCTGTACATCTGTTTTTGTACAGGCGAATATGAACAGGGATATGACAATAAAAGTAACAAGTGATGTTTTCATATTATAAATTTTAGAAACTACAAGAAGATTACGCTTAATAATAACCGGGTGCGGTTACAATGGGTTGCCTGCCAAATAATTTTTTTTCATGTTCATTTAGTTTTAAACATCATATATAATTTAATTAAACTGCACTCTGGCGTTTGGCATTTCTTATTCTTTCGTTTGCAACGTTTCTTTCTTTTACTTCAACCTGTTTAAAATAGTCCATATTTTTCTGTTCATTCAATAATCGAACATTTATATACTACATCATAAGCATTAGCGAATTTAAAAAGCGGCAACCATTCAATGCAGTTATAAGTAATGTAGATAAACTTGAATCGCCGGTATGGGTTATGCGGGTTGGTATTTAGCTAAGTGATTGAAATGTGCCGAACAAACGCAATGTCGCACACAATAGCGCTGCTATGATGACCCAACTGCGACGGAAAATAATATCTTTAACCTTATATTAAACGAACCAACTATATGCAATCAGAAAAACTTACAGTGCTTATTAATAGATTGTTTACTGAAGTAGAAAAATTGTTGCCCGGCTATCTTAACGATAAAGAAGACGAGCGTATAGCAAATGGTAATTGTGCTGCCTGCGTTATTGATGAGCAGGGCAAGGTGTATGGCAGATTGTTTGGCAATTATAAAATACGGGCACGTGAATCTTACAGGGTTGCATGGACAAAAGCCAGCCAGGTATGGATAACAGGATTAAAAACAGGTGAGTACGAGAAAAAGTTTTTTAATAATGAAGTGCCTGAATGTGGCATTGAAATACCTGATCTGATTGGTTGGGAAGGCGGTCAGCCTTTAACGCTGAAAGATGGTACGAAGCTGTATGCAGGTTTCAGCGGCATACGCGGCATATATGATCTTGAAATTATGGTGAAAGCATTAGCCGCAGCAGAAGGTTAATATAGAATATTTTAAAAGCAACCTTTTGTAGCAGCAGGTTCTTCGTAAATAGCCATGCGCCAAGCTACGAGACCCTGCGTTTGTTATTTTATTCCATATAATGTACAGGAGTAAAATGCAAGCAGGCGCAAGGTTTCATCCTGCCCGCATTGGCTTTGCTATGAAGGCACTGCTAAGACAGAAGCATTGGTTAATTTGAAAAGCGGCAACCATTCAATGCAGGTATAAGTGATGTAATATAAACTTGAATCACTAGTATGGGGTGTGCGGGTTGGCATTTAGCTAAATTAATAAAATGCACTAAACACACGCAGGGTCTCATCCCGGCGCCCTTTAGCCTTGTTATGAAGACCTTGCTACTACAGAAAGACACTGCTGCTACAAAAGAAGATCAAGCTATGATATCGATTATTAAGCTTTAATTCTATATCTTTAGAACACAAATTTTAACATCAAAACTATCTGCTTCATGAAAAGATTACTTTTTATCATTTTGTTTTTTATATTTTGTTTAGTTTCTTTTTCTCAATCAAATTTTGTAAGTATAGAAAATAAATACACAGTAAAACTCAGTGAATTACTTGCTAAAGATGATAATGCAAAAGACACGGTTAAGATTAAAATACCTCAACCATTTAAGTTAAATATCGACACTACTAATACAGGCGGAAAACAGTTAAAAGCAATTTTATTCCAGGCATATGATACCTTGCGCGATATAACCAATACTTACGACAAACAACAATTTAAAGTAACCGAAACTAGCTTGATTGTTTTAAGGTTCATAACAGGCAATATACCTTTAATTAAAAAAGATACTATAGTAAAAAAAATATTCCGCTATAAACAAAAAAATACAGTTATAGACACGTTGGTTAATGCAAAAGATACACTTCAAATATTTAGAATGCTTGCTATCCGCAATAATGCTTTACCAGAACAGCGAGATACTAGTGTTATAATTAAGAAAAAAGTTAACGATACCTCAAATGATAAAACTTTCAGTATTGCTTTTACAATGAATATTCAAAAGCAAAGTATTGAAATAACAGCATCTGATTACGAATGTGGTGATGCAAAAAGTGGAAAAATAACATTTAATCACCTTGGCCCTAATACCCTATATAAACTGAGTTATTATAAAGACGGAACAGCAATTACACCTTTTTCAAAAGCATCAGATAGCAGTGGTACAATTATTTTGGATGATTTAGCAGCAGGGATATATTCTGGTTTTACTTACCAACTTGGAAATTCTGATAAAGTAGAAAACGCAAAAGATGCATTAACTATTAAACCATGTTTGGCTGTACAGAATACCGAATTTTTTGCTGCTGCCTTTGCCAACTATGCTGGTGTGCAGGATGACGACCCCGAAAATTTTCAACAAGTATATGCTTATATAAGTGTACCATTAAATAGATCTGGTGGGATACGACCTGACAGTAATAAACAGCGTGATATATGGCTTCGCTATACCAAATTACAACTCGTCTATGGAAACACTGACAAGTTCAAAATGTATACGCTTGATACATTGAATGATAAATATGTAAACAAGCTTGATCTGTTGGCCCACGCTTATTTTAATGCGAACTTGGGTATAAATATTCTTACCTACATTTTACCCAAAAACCATAAAACGGGCGATTTAGGCCATGCTTATTTAGACTTTCTTTCATCATTGGTAATTACCAATGTTACGGATACACTAAAATCTAATGATGATGAAACAAATATCAAGTATAATATTAAAAGTTCGCTCTTTGGTTTAAGGTTGGGTGCAAAGTTCACCAAGCTTTTTAATACACGTTTTGGTTTTGAAGGCGGTGCCGAGGTTTTTCAAATTTATTCTTTATCAAGTACTGTAAACAATTCTTTAAACCCACAGGGTTCAAATATAGCTGACCTCTCACTTGATTGGAATAAAGACAAAGATTTTGCTTATACGAAAACCCCAACTTATTTTAAACTGGATTTTCTAATAAGTTATAACACAGCTGCAGATGAAAAAAAGGAGTCGAATGTTTTCTTACATTATGCCTTTACAAGTAATTATGCAAAAAGAAACAACCGAAATCATCCAAATAATTATTTCCAATTCCAGATAGGTTACGCACTGGAGCTCAGCAAAATTTTTGCACCCAAAAGTGATTCTGAAAACAAATAGCCTGACTAAGAAATTTGCAGGTGCAGGTGCGCGAAACAGCAATAATAAGACGTACCAGTTTTGGCAACAGGATTATCATGCTGTGGAATTGAGTTATGAAAAGATGTGGAATCAACGAAGTGAATATATTCATAATAATCCGATTCGTGCAGGCATCGATGAACATGCAGAAGATTACTTGTACAGCAGCGCAAGATTTTATTATAACAGGAAATGTTTGATTGAATTAGCTGCTAAATGAAATGTATGTTTATGAACAGGAACTAAGCGAAGTTTGCAACTTCGCTTGTTTTGCAATGAAGTTTAAAACTTCATTACTACTATGCTTACGGCTTAATAAAAGTTACAAACTTTAAGATAAATGCGGCGAAGTTGCAAACTTCGCCGAGACACCCGAACACTTCGCTGAACTGGGGGACTATTTAAACTGCAATCCATTACGTCAAATAGGTAAACATTTTACATTCTACAGCGAGATTAGAAATCAGTAACTGAGTTCTTTTTTCTTGACTAAATTGTCAAATTTTGCCATTGATATTGTCGAAACCGAATCAATAAAAGAATTCCATTTTGGAATATTATCAATTAAATTTTGCGCTTGTTTTGTTAGGTTGTCATCTGTGGCTTGTAGATTTTGCAAGACTTCATATCTTCGGCTTTGAGTGTTTTTAGGATTATAGAGATCCTTAAGAAGTTCTGCATAAGAATTCTGTGTATCGATAAGATTAAAAAGGATGTTGTTAATTTGCTTTAGCCTTATCTTATATTGACAATTAGAAAATCTGTAATACCGATAATTTTCTAATAAGTTACTTAATGTGTCCTGCGTGTTGCTCACTGACATGCTAAAATCGCTATATGAAGCAGCAACAGTGGTGGTATCTCTGTAGGCTAATCGTATCTTTTTTTCTTGAGTTATCAAGTTGCTTAATGAAGTCATATAAATGTTTTGGGCGTTATAAATCTCTTCTCGAACTTCAATAACATCTTTTAATTCATCTGCATATTGCAAAAAACTAGAATCATCCAATAGTGCAATTCTTAAGTAATTACTATAAAACAATTGTGTTTTAGAATATTGATAACTTTTGCTTCCAATAGTATCGTTGAATATCGTATGAAATGAGGTTGAAGAATTTATAACTAAATTTCGAGTGTATTCCCTTTTTTCTTTTTCCATATTAGAACGATTTTGAATTATAAAAAGAATTATGGGAATTGCAATAGCAAAAGCTGAGATTATTCTGAAAAGAATATCTGTATTTTGTTTTCGCTTTTCTTCCTTTGATTTATCTAATTCATAAATAATTCTGCTTGGTTTTAAAACCCCATTTGAAGAAACTTCATATTCCTTTCTTATTTCGTTCCAATTAGTTTTTGGCATCTTAAAGATTTTAATGCAAATTGTTTAAATGATATTTTTATTCAAACGGGAAATTTCCCATTTATTTCTACGGTGAGTTAGGTTCAACTCAGAGCTACGCCAAACAGCCAAACATTTTATATTATACTACGAGCTGGGGTAGATGTAGTGTTAGCCTCAATAAGCATACCTAAATGTTCGCTATAAGAATCAATTAAAATTTTATAACATCCAATTAGGCTGCTTGAATCGTTTAATGATTTAGCTAATTTGTCAAAGATCAAAAGTTGTGTATTAGGATTTTCTGCTGTTCTATTACTCTTCCTTATTTCGTCAAATTCTACCAAGAATGTTCTTAGAAGGTTCGGAGCCTTAGAATAATAATTTTTGTAAAACCAATAGTAAATTGGAATTATTCCCGAAGATGATAATAATTTATCCTTTTGAATAAACGAGGAATGCATTTTGTCTAAAGTCAAATTTACAGAGCTAATCGTACTTGCAAAATTTGTGGTTTCAGCAGCGACTGCTGACTCTTCCACCAACTTATCTAAGTTTCTTTTTTTCAAATCCACAAACTTGCCTCGAAATTCAAGCAATAGAAGTTTAGTTGCAATATTTAAATCTTGGCCCCGCTTTGTATCAAATCTTATATTTTCTTTGAAGAAAGTATGTTCAATTATTTTACGAGATAACTTAGGAACTTCGCCTTTCATTGCATTCCGTAACTCCGCCCCTGTTAATGGCTTACTTTTATTTAATCTAATAAATTGCTCATTTATCATCGAGTCATCATTGGTAATAATGCTTATAACTGATAAATTGAAATTCTCAAATTTGTTGGCAATTTCCGGATAATTCGATTTCAGATCCTTGAAACTTAATCCGCCTAGTTTTAAAAAAACATCGTCAAAAAAGACAAAGTCCTTATCTAAAGTATACTCCCCTTTATAAAAAGAAAATATTGCATCTAATCTTTGTTTCCCATCGATTATTGCATAGGGTTTACGTTGTTCATTGAGGTTTGAATTATAAAAGGTGAAATCCGCAATGTAGATTTTTGGCATATCGAATCCATTAAGAATGGAATCTATTAAATAAGATCTATCTTTTTCTGACCATAATCTCCCTTTTCTCTGGTAACTCGGTGAAAAATCGATTTTATTGAATTGATCAAACCACCAACTAACAGTTCGAGACTCAAAACTTCGAATAGTATACATATCAAATAAATTTGAAAAATCTTTTAATTTCTGTTGAAAAACCCTCTAAATCCGGATAAACAACTGAATCAGTAATTCCAATTGAATACAACGAATTAAATAACGTACCCAATGAATCTTCTGGAAGAATAATTCTTTTTAAACACGACTCAGGATATGGTTCGTCTAAAAATATTTTTTCTAGTGATTTGGTTTCTTTTCCGAAGACAGTAAAAACCCCTCTTTGTGCAACTATTCTAGAGCTATTATGAGTACCATAAATTGCTATTGGATTTTTGTTTAAGTGTTCAAATTGTTGCTTAGGTTTAAATGCTTCGGCTGCATGATCGTCAACGGAAATAATTCCTCCATTAAATGTTAAGTGTTTTAAAGATTCTCTATTCCATAATACAGGATCTAACATCCATACAGCGGCTTTTTTAAAATAATTCTTCTTCCCACTAATATCAACTTGAAATTTTGCGGTAGTAAGTGCAAAAAATAAAGCCATATATGGATTTTCTGTCCAGTCTAATAACCTAGTGGATATGCCATAGTGTTGCATAAAAAATAATACTTCCCAATCATTTGTTCTATTCAGATAAGTATTGTTAAGAAAGGGTATTGATCTTTGATTGAAGCGTTCAATAATATCCTTTTCTAAATCAATAATTTCTTTGGGATCTTTAATTATTGGATGTCTGTGTATACTTGGAGATAATTCAAAATCAGAATCTCCGCAACCCCTAAACCATAAAGTGGAATTTTCCGAAAGAGGTACTTCATCTTCGATTAAAGAAGAAAAATCCTTTAATGTTTTGATTTCAATCTCTGAAATAGATTTGGACATTTTAAATTGAATTATGAAAAAATATAATCGTTAATGGTTTCAATTTGTTGTAGATAGTTGCACTAAAGATATATTATTTGCACTTATAGTTTAATTAAGTGGTAATCAAAGTTAGTTCGTGTGTAGGCTGCAATGCTCCATTAAAAAAACATAAGTTCGCAGGCTACCGGATAGAAGCGAATAACCCCGTTGAGGCTTTTGTGCTTAGCTCTTGTTTCGGGTTGCAGCGAATAGCCGGTACTAAAGCTGATAATTGAGCAAATGCCAAAAGCCTCAAAAAGCTATATAATATGTGTTTCTCCTCAACCATCATCCCGCAAACGGCAAATCTTCTTTTTGTGTTTCCACTGTTTCCATATCGACAGGTATTTGCAAGGTAATAAAACGGATGGGTGCTACAGTACCGGAAAGAATATTAAAACACCAAACCATAACAGTTCATAACAGTTGAACTTTCGTGTTCTTTAGCTTTACTACTTAAACTTGTCATTGCATGAAAAGATATTTTTTGGTCGCGGCAGGGTCTTCGTGAAAAGCGTTTGTGTAAAGCCACGAGATCCTGCGTTCCCCATCACCATATTATGTTACAAGTCCCTATTTCTTCCCATACTTCTCCGTCCTCGTATCTTTAATCACTCCCTTCCAATTCAAGCCGTAGGTAAAATCATATACATGCCCTTCGCTGTCTGTGTAAGGTTTCATATCCTGCGGTAAATCTTCTTTTTGTGTTTCCACGGTTTGCATATCGGCGGGCATTTGTAAAGGCAATAAACCAGATGGCGCTGTAGTGCCGGAAAGAATATCCATCAACGCCTGGTCCTGCACACCAAAAGAAACTACCAGTCCATCCACCTTTGATTCAAATTCCGCCACCACGGCAGGGTTGGTTAAAGCCATGCAGACAATTACAGGCTTGCCATTCATAGCGGTTTTGGTATCGAGTATAGAATTGAGATCAGTTACATTGCTTGCCGTAATTGTTTTGTCTTTATAAGAACGGTTGGTAATGGTTGGATCAACAACCGGGTCGCCTGCTGCCATGCTTTGCGCTCTTGCATTGGTTGCTGTGTACGGGCCATATTGCAGGCTGATGGGCACATAACCATTGCCACCTTTCTGCCTGTCATCTTTATCATAACCAACGCCGCCATTCGGGCCTTTTACAAACACGATGGCAAGGTCTGCTTTGGAAGGATCATCCGTTACATTAAAATATTTTTTTACAATGTCCATGCTCACAGGATATTCTATACGCTCTGGCGTTGCATTGCCAAACCAGTCTCTTGCCGCAGGTATAGTGCGTTTGGGTATGTACACTGTTTTTGTTTTTGCCAGTGGCAATGCATTGCCTTTATTTTTCAGCAATACAATTGACTTCAACTGTGCATCATAACCGGCTTTCATGAACTCAGGGTTGCCGACAATTTTTGTTGATTCATCCGGATCGATGTAAGGATTTTCAAACAATCCTGTCTGAAAAATATTGCGCAATAATCGCACAGCAGATTGTTCAAAACGTTTGCGCATGAAATCTTCACCATGCTCCTTCACTCCCATTTGATAGGCTTCCAATACGGGGCCTGCCGCATTGTTGCCGCCAAACTGGTCAACGCCTGCCATCAACACTTTATAATGCCTTTCCGCAACGGTAAGCTTTTCAGCGCCCCACGATTTACCGGCAAAAATATCCGGCGTTTTTCCTTCATCCGCCGTAACGCCCCAGTCAGTACAAACCACGCCATCATAATTATATTTCGTTCGCAGCAGGTCTGTGATGAGGTATTTGCTGTAGCCATTACCCACATTCTCATGATTCTTGGTATCCTGGTTATATGAGATGGTATAATAAGGCATAACGGCAGCAGCTTTTTTTGTTTTGCCATCCAGTTTAAAAGCGCCATCAATAAATGGAATGAGTTGTGTTTGAAAATTATTACCGGGATATACAGCGAATTTGCCATAGGCGAAATGGCCGTCACGACCGCCTTCTTCAGGTCCGCCGCCGGGCCAATGCTTCACCATCGCATTCACGCTGTGAAAGCCCCAGCCATTCTTTATTTCAGCAGCCCCTGTTGAGGTTTGAAAGCCGTCAACATACGCTCTCGCCATGTCTGCTGCGAGTTGCGGATTTTCACCAAACGTACCATTGAACCTGCTCCATCTTGGTTCCGTTGCCAGATCAACCTGCGGTGATAATGCCGTAGCAATACCCAATGCGCGGTATTCCTGTGCTGCGATATTGCCAAACTTCAACACAAGCGCAGGATCAAATGTTGCAGCCATGCCCATCGATTCAGGCCACATGGAAATTGTTCCGCCTGAACCAATATTATATTCGGCATTCGACACAACACCATTGCGCGGGTCAGAACTGTTATTCGCCGGAATACCTAAACCAATACCTTCTACAAATGCCTGCACATTGTTGTTCCATTTGGCTGAAACTTCGGGGCTCAATACACGTGTTACCAGTATATGACGAAGATTATCCTCTTTTAAAAATTTCTTTTGCTGGTCGCTGATATCATAAGCCTGCATGCCGCTTGAATCCAGTGGCTTGCCATTGTAGGTGCCCGCACCAAAACCTCTTGGGTTGGCAGGAATTGACTGGTGCGCACTGTACAGCATTAACCCGGCAATTTGTTCAACACTCAGTTTTACCGCAAGGTCTTTTGCCCTTTCATCAACAGGCAGGCGCCAGTCTTCATACTTATCCAGCTTGCCATTTTTATTCAGGTCTTTGAAATGAAGACCATCAACAGTAAGAATGGTTATGCCTGATGAAGGCGAGTAGCCCAGTGTTGGGCCGTTCTTATTCGTTACCGTTTTAAAAGCTGTGCCCGGCTGGCTTTGTGCGAAAGAATTGGTTGTGGCAATCAGCAATGCAATGATGCAAAGAGCAATCGTTTGGCAGGTAAACCTTTTCATGTGCGAATGTTTATGTAAGAAAATAGTGCATTAATATGGTGGACAAAACGCAGTCAAGATAAGTATTAAATTTTTTTAAGAATGGCTTGTCTTGTACAGAACGACCAATCGTTAAAATGTTGCGACAAAGATTTCAATAATATGCGGGTTGCTGCTATTTTGCGGTTGAACATGCGTGATATGCCCGTTACAAAAACTTTTACATCAGCAGTCATTTTGTATCCCGGATAGCCCTTCGAATGTCTATGGTTAGCTAAAGGGCGTTGCGGCAATAACAATACAAATGCTCATCTATTTTTTTTAACTTACCCTGTTTCATAATTTGGTAACAGGAAGTTTATGAAAAACAAAACCCGGCTCAGCAAAAAAATACGGACAGTGCTGATCATAGCTTTGTGCTGGACGCTGTACGCCTGCATTTCTTTTATCAGCCAATATTTTTTTATTTATGACCTGGTCACATTGGGAAGGTTATCCGGCTCATTTCCATTCCGGGATGAATTTATGGCCACTGTAATTATTGGGATATTAGGTGGTTTATTAGCAGGATGGATTTTGGTATTTAAAATGAGTTCCCGCTACCGCAAAAGGTCTTTTGTGTTCGGGGTAATTAATTCAGGAGTAGTATTTATTCTTACATACCTGGGCTTGGCAATAATTGGATTGTTTATAATAGATCTCGTTTATTTTTCGCTTAAGATGAGTTTCCTGTCTGCATTATTAAAATCAAAAGATAATGTGCTTTTCAATATTCTATCTCCTTCTTTTATTATCAATGTTTTTCTGTTTGGTTTTTTGGTTTCATGTACGCAGTTCATGCTCCAGGTAAGTGATAAATTCGGACCGGGTATATTGTGGAAATTCATTACGGGTAAATATTATCATCCACGGCAGGAAGAAAGGATTTTTATGTTTCTTGATCTTAAATCTTCAACAACTATTGCCGAAAAGATGAACAGCCAAAAATTTTTTGGATTAATGAAAGATATTTTCAGCGATGCTACAGAACCAATCTTAAACAGTCATGGTGAGATATACCAGTACGTAGGCGATGAGATCGTGGTAAGTTGGCCTTCCGAAAAAGGATTGGCAGACAATAATTGTTTGCTATGCTTCTTTCGCATACAGCAGGCTCTGAAAAATAGAAAAGAATATTATGCCGGTGAATATAACCTGCTACCAGGTTTTAAAGCTGGCCTGCATATTGGCGAAGCAACAGTAGGTGAGATTGGGGTTATAAAAAAAGATATCGTTTATTCAGGAGATGTATTAAATACAACTTCCCGGATTGAAGGGCAGTGCAATAATTATGATGTAAATATCCTCTTATCTTCCGGGTTGCTTGAACGGATGCAGCTAAATGGTGAATACGAACAGATAGCTTTAGGAGAAATCGCTTTGAAGGGAAAAAATGAAAAAGTCTTGCTTTATACAATTAAAAATAGTGCCTAAAAAAATTAAATTAACCCAATGGCTTATCAACATCTTTAACGTCTATTAACTCCACCTCAAACCTTAATACGGCATTTGGTGGAATAGAGCCTTCAACACCTTTATCGCGATAAGCCAGATGTGGACTGACAATAAGCGTGCGACTGCCGATCACGAAGCAAATTGGCGATCCATTTTTGTAGGAACTGCCGAATTCATCACCCCGGTTGAGGAACCCACGATAATGAATGGTGACAACTTACCGGGTTCGGCCAGAGCGCCGGTCCCTTCACTTATGTCTGTTATTTTTATATCGGAAGCCATTGTAAATAAATGAGCACTAACCTGGTATTTTTGTGCTGGTATTGGCATTAATTTTACAAATGTATCAGATGTTCTTGCAGCAACACGATACCTTGTTTTTATTTTCCCGCAGAAAAACATGCAGTTTACCTTCTTAATTTCTGTATTGTTTAATGAAGTTGATAATTCTTGTGGTATTAGATAACAGTTTTGCTGGTCAAGTTTTTCCATAAAAACTTATCTGCTGCCAGTTGGCACATATAGATAACAACTAATGTGCAAATAAATGCCGGCGAATTTAATATTACCTTTTGTATCATTTCGTCAGGCTTTGTATTAAAAGAGGCAGATTGATCTTTTTTGATCAACCATGACGGCTCATGACAGTTAACCTTTTTTACACTTCTATTTTTACTTTCAAACTTGTCATCTATGAAAAGACTTTTTTTGCTTCAACTGGTAACGATTGCCTGCTTTAATTCATTTGCTCAAACAAACAATGCTTCCAACGATACCCTCTATAAAAACTTTCTTACACCACCCAACAGTGCGCAACCGCGTGTATGGTGGCATTGGATGAATGGCAATATTACCAAAGATGGCATTCGCAAAGACCTTGAATGGATGCACCGCGTGGGTATCGGTGGCTTTCAGAATTTTGATGCAGCACTGGCAACACCACAAATAGTTGAAAAGCGTCTAACATACATGGAGCCTGACTGGATAGATGCATTCAAATTAACAACAAAACTTGCCGATTCATTGCACCTGGAAATGGCAATTGCCGGTTCACCGGGCTGGAGCGAAAGTGGTGGCCCATGGGTAAAGCCCGAAGATGGCATGAAGAAAATTGTATGGACCGAAACACGTGTTAAAGGTGGCACCTCTAACATTAAATTATCGCAATCGCCGGGCAATACCGGCCCGTTTCAGAATATCATAAAACAACCCGGCTTTGGCGAAACGGTTGATGCTTCGAAGCTTCCTGCATTTTATAAAGATGTTGCCGTGGTGGCATTCAAATTACCCGCAGCAGATCAATCATTAAGTGATCTTGGTGCAGTGGTAACAGCAAGCGGTGGCAATTTTTCTTTACAGCAATTAACAGATGGCGATGTGGCCACAACTGTGCTTTTGCCGAGAGATTCTGCAACAGGTTTTGGATGGATACAATTTGCATTTCCGCAAGCGCAAACCATAAAAGCAATAACAATGGTTGGTGGCGGAAACCCCGGAGTTTTTGGGCAGGGTGCTGATGCAAAAGATAGCCGCAAACTGGAGGTAAGCGATGATGGGGTTAATTACAAATTTGCCTGTATAATTTCTCCCGGCGCTATACTACAACAAACTATTGCTATACCAGCAACCACTGCAAAATATTTTCGGGTTACGGTAAAAAATCCGCCAATGGCTTCTAACCCGGCCGCAGCCTTTGGTTTTGGTGGACCTGTAAAAGATATTGGTGGTACTGAAATAGCGGAAATTGTTTTACATACGGCTGACCGCATTAATATGTTTGAAGAAAAAGATGCATTTGCACCGGTGGGTGACCTGAATACAAAAATGACTAAAGCTTCTAACGATTTTGTTGCAACAAACGATATCATTGATCTTACTGATAAAATGAATGCCGATGGCTTACTCAACTGGACTGCACCATCCGGCGGCGATTGGAAAGTGGTACGGTTTGGTTATTCATTATCAGGCATAGATAATCATCCTGCTTCACCTGAAGCAACAGGTCCTGAAGTGGATAAACTTGATCCGGTTGCCATAAAAAACTATTTCGATAATTATCTCGATCAATACAAAAACGCAACCGGCGGTTTAATGGGCAGTAAAGGTGGCTTGCAATATATGGTTACCGATAGCTGGGAAGCCGGCGCGCAAAACTGGACGGCTAACCTGCCAGCCGAATTTCAAAAACGCCGTGGCTACAGCATCATTCCATGGCTGCCGGTGTTAACAGGAGCTATTGTAAAAAGCGCTGAAGCCAGTGAGCTATTCCTCTTCGATTTCAGGAAGACATTAAGTGAGATGGTGGCGGAATATCATTATGATGGCCTGACAAAAATTCTTGCAGAGCATGGTATGAAGCGTTATACAGAATCGCATGAAGATGGCCGTGCATTAATAGCGGATGGCATGGATGTAAAAAGAACGGCGGCTATACCCATGTCGGCATTGTGGACGCCAAACCCGTTCATAAATCAAAACGATCAGACAAAACATACAGTGGATATTCGTGAATCAGGTTCTGTAGCACATATTTACGGGCAAAACCTTGTGGCTGCAGAATCTTTAACAGCATTGGGGATTGGTGGTACTGCCTGGGCTTATTATCCTGAAAATTTAAAGCCAAGTGTTGATCTTGAACTGGCAAGTGGCCTGAACAGGTTTGTGATTCATTGCTCTCCGCACCAGCCGGTTGATGATAAAATTCCCGGCCTTGGCCTTGGTCCGTTTGGGCAATGGTACACACGACATGAAACCTGGGCTGAACAGGCAACTGTATGGAATGCATATTTATCGCGCAGCAGTTATTTGTTACAGCAGGGCAAGTTTGTTGCTGATATTGTTTACTACTATGGCGAAGACAATAACATCACCAGTTTATTTGGCAAGAAACCACCTGCAATACCGGAAGGATATAATTACGATTACATCAATGCAGATGCACTCATCCATTTATTATCTGTAAAAGATGGAAAACTTATTACACCGAGCGGGATGATTTATCGCGTACTGGTATTAGATAGCAACGCAACAAGAATGAGTTTGCCTGTGTTGAAAAAAATAAACGAACTGGTAAAAGCGGGTGCAACCGTAACAGGCATTAAGCCAACATCAACTTTAGGTTTGTCTGATGATAAAACTGAGTTTGATAAACTGGTAAGCGAAACCTGGTCATCATCCAACACAAAAGTTACGGAAGGAAAATCGATCAGTGATGTATTGAACGCAATGAATGTTGCTCCTGACTTTACGTATACAAAACCGAAAAGCAGCACAAAGCTTTTATATGTGCACCGTAAAACCAATGACCGTGATATTTATTGGGTGAACAGCAGAACAGGCGATGTGCAGGATCTCGAAGCATCATTTCGTGTGGATGGTAAAGTACCTGAACTATGGTTTGCTGACAATGGTAAGACAGAGCCATTATCTTATACTATTACCAACGGTGTTACAAAAGTTAAGCTGCACTTAGAGCCTAATGATGCAGTCTTTGTAGTATTCAAAAACAAAGCAACAAAAACATCCATTGAATTACCTGAACTGAAAGTGGCAGAGCTCACCACAATTGGCGGTTCATGGGATGTTAGTTTTCAAAAAGACCGTGGCGCGCCGGCTTCTATCAGCATGAATCAACTGGCTTCCTGGAGTGATAATACCGATGCAGGTGTGAAATATTTTTCCGGAACCGGTACCTATACAAAAACAATTACGGCGCATGCAGATTGGTTTAAGAAAGATGTAGAGCTGTGGCTGGATCTCGGTGATGCAAAAAACCTGGCTGAAGTAATGGTGAATGGAAAATCATTGGGTATTCTCTGGAAGAAACCATTCCGTGTGAATGTAACAAGCGCATTAAAACAAGGCGATAACAAACTTGAAATAAAAGTTACCAATCTTTGGGTGAACCGGTTGATCGGTGATGCGCAACCGGGTGTTACCAACAAGATCACATACACAACTATGCCTTTCTACCAGGCTAATTCAAAATTGCAGCCTTCGGGTTTATTGGGGCCGGTGAAAATTATGAGTGTAGACAGGAAATAAAGTGAATTGAATACAAACTTCTTTTACAAAAAACACGCAAACCGGGTGCACATAAATATTTAAGCTGTACTTTGTTTTACTTCGTGTTCTTTATGATCTTAGTGGGAAGTAAAATTGAACAGGCAATGAAAAAATTATTTGCAGGCCTTGCATTATTTATCTCTTTTTATTCAACTGCCCAAACAGTTATTCCATTGTACAATGGTACTGCACCAGGTTCTGAAAATTGGAATTGGGAAGAAAAGCAAATCAAGGTGGATATAGGCACGATCGTAATGGATGTTTCGCATCCTTCATTAACTGCCTACGTAACGGCAAATCCAAATGGCACTGCAGTAATTATTGCACCCGGTGGTGCTTTTCATGTGCTCGCTTACGACCTGGAAGGAACAGAAGTAGCCAAACGTTTAAATGCAAAAGGCATTACTGCATTTGTATTAAAGTACCGCGTGGTGCATGATGATCCTGCGCATCCGGAAAACAGCATCGGTACTTTAATGACCACAAAGAATTTTAAAAAGCTTGATTCACTTAACGCACCGGTGGTACCGCTCGCAATGCAGGATGGCTTAACTGCTGTAAAATATGTGCGTCAACATGTTGCAGATTATAAAATCGATCCAAACAAAATTGGCTTTATGGGTTTTTCTGCAGGCGGCACAGTAACTATGTCTGTAGCATACAACGCCGCAGGCGAAAGCCGGCCAAATTTTGTTGCGCCAATTTATGCGTACGAAGGTGCGATTATAGGTTCAACTGTGCCATCTGCAAAAACACCGATATTTATTTGCGCTGCCAGCGATGATGATCTTGGCCTTGCAACACACAGCGTACATATTTATCTTAAATGGCTTGAGGCAGGCCAGCCTGCAGAATTGCACATGTACGAACAGGGCAAACATGGTTTCGGAACAAAGCAGCAAGGAATTCCTGTTGATGCATGGATGGACAGGTTTACTGACTGGCTGGCTATGCACCAGTTCATTCATCAATAATAAATTTTATCAAAAAAAATATTTTATTCATTCATAACAGACCATGACAGTTATACATCTCCCGGGTTATATTTTTACTTTAAATTGTTTGCCAAAAAATTAACGAATGCAGATTATTCTTGGAATTATTTTTCATTTTATCGGTGGTTTTGCTTCAGGAAGTTTTTATGTTCCTTATAAAAAAGTAAAAGGTTGGGCATGGGAAAATTACTGGCTGATCGGTGGTTTGTTTTCATGGTTCATCATTCCGCCCATTGCAGCCTGGATCACCATCCCTAACTTTGCTGAAATTATCGCACAAACCCCTGCTTCCACTTTTTGGTGGACGTATTTCTGGGGCATTCTTTGGGGTGTTGGCGGCTTGATGTATGGGCTCGGCATGCGTTATCTCGGCATGAGTTTAGGCAACTCGGTGTTGCTTGGTTTTACATCTGCTTTTGGCGCGCTTGTTCCGTCTATTTATTATAATTTTCATCCGCAGGAAGGAAAGACAACTTTCAATGATCTTCTCTCTACTTCCTGGGGCCGTATTGTACTTGTTGGCGTTGTCTTATGTTTACTGGGCATATACATCTGCGGTAGAGCAGGCGTAATGAAAGAGAAAGAATTACCAGAAGAAAAAAAGAAAGAAAGCATAAAGGAGTTTAACCTGGCTAAAGGATTGGTGGTTTGTATCATTTCCGGTATACTTAGCGCCTGTTTTAATTATGGCATTGAAGCAGGCTCTGCCATGGCGGATGTTGCAGATACGATGTGGAAGGCAGCCCATCCAAATGAAACGGTAAATTTTTTATACCGTAATAATGTAATTTATGTAGTGTTGTTATGGGGCGGGCTTACAACAAATTTTGTGTGGTGTATGTTCCTGAATGCACGCAACAAAACATTTGGTGATTATACCAACAAAGCCTATCCCCTCGTAAGAAATATTCTATTTTGCGCGCTTGCCGGCACAACCTGGTTTTTACAATTCTTTTTTTATGGCATGGGTGAAAGTAAGCTTGGCAACGGCGCCAGTTCATGGATATTGCATATGGCATTTATTATTCTTGTTGCCAATATGTGGGGGTTTGCATTAAAAGAATGGAAAGATGTTTCATCAAAAACAAAAACAACCATTGTTGCCGGTGTTATTACGATCATAGCATCTGTAGCGCTGGTGGGTATCGGTAATGCGATGAAGTAGTCTTAACCGGGATTTATAAGATCAACATGATTAGGGTATCATATAACCATGAAGGCATTATGAAATACGAATACTTTGTATATGCTTTGTGCGCTTAGCGTATTGTGGTTAAAAAGAAATGTTGAATTCTGCATTACGGTACAAGGGAGTGACACAACCATGATGCCATGGAATCCATAGATCGTCAACAAAAAATACAATTAATTAAAAGCGATATTATGAATACAACTACAACAAGCTTCAAACATGTTTCTTATTTATGGAATGATGATGAAGCTGCAAAACTTGCAGGTGACGAAGTAGCATTACTGGTATATCGTTCCAATTTATTAGGCGCTGATCTCAGGCTAACCAACTATGGCGGCGGCAATACTTCCTGCAAGGCAATGGCTAAAGACCCGCTTACAGGAAAAGAGGTGGAAGTGATGTGGGTGAAAGGCAGCGGCGGCGACCTGGGCACCATGAAACGCAACGGCCTGGCGGCTTTATATGTTGACAAATTGCGTTCATTAAAAAATGTGTATCGCGGTTTGGAATATGAAGATGAGATGGTGGAATTGTTCAATCACTGCATTTATGACCTTGCTTCAAAAGCGCCTTCCATAGATACGCCATTGCATGGCTTTCTTCCTTTCAAACATATAGATCATTTGCATCCGGATGCAGCCATTGCTTTGGCAGCAGCAAAAGATGGAGAAAAGATAGTGAAGGAATTATTTAACGGCACTATTGGCTGGGTAAAATGGCAAAAGCCCGGTTTTGAATTAGGCTTAATGTTAAAACAATGCCTGGATGAAAATCCGGGCATACGCGGCATCATGCTCGGCTCGCATGGTTTATTCACCTGGGGTGATACAGCGTATGAAAGTTATATCAACACGCTGGAAGTAATTGAGCGTTGTGCTCAATATCTTGAAGATAACTATGGAAAGAAAGGCCCTACATTCGGCGGACAAAAAATTGAATCATTACCAAAAGAAGAAAGGCTGGCAAAGGCAGCGGCCCTCGCTCCAGTTCTGAGAGGATTATGCTCATCAAGCTATCCAAAAAGCTCCCCTTCAGGGGTTGGGGGTATGATCGGCCATTTTACGGATGATGAAAGGGTGCTGGAATACATCAACTCCAACGACCTGGAAAGATTAGCGCCCATGGGTACCAGTTGCCCGGATCATTTTCTGCGTACCAAAATATCTCCACTGGTTTTAAACCTAACCACTGTTGAAGATGTAACGGATGTTGCAGCCATCAAACAAAAACTGCAACCGCTGTTTGAAGATTACAGGAACATGTATGCCGATTATTATAACACCTGCAAGCACCCTAACAGTCCAGCTATGCGGGATGCGAACCCGGTTATTATTTTATATCCCGGTGTAGGCATGTTCAGCTTCGCAAAAGACAAACAAACCACAAGGGTTGCATCCGAATTTTATATCAATGCCATTAATGTTATGAAAGGCGCGGAAGCCGTAAGTGAATATACATCACTCCCACGACAGGAAGCATTCAATATTGAATACTGGTTGCTGGAAGAAGCCAAGCTGCAGCGCATGCCGAAGCCAAAACCATTAAGTGGCCGTATTGCATTGATAACAGGAAGTGCTGGTGGTATCGGTAAAGCCATCGCCAAAAAGTTTGCAGAAGAAGGTGCCTGTATTGTAATAAATGATATTAATGAAGATCGCATGAAAGGCGCTATGGAAGAATTTCAAAAACAGTTTGGAAGAGACACGGCAGCTTCAACATTGCTGGATGTAACCAATAATGAAACCATCGAAAAAGCCTTTACCGATGCGGTGCTTGCTTTTGGCGGCATTGATATTGTGGTAAACAATGCAGGTATCAGCATTTCAAAATCTATTACAGATCATTCTATAGCAGATTGGGATAAACTCTATGATATTTTAGTGAAGGGGCAGTTTCTTGTTTCAAAGATTGGTGTTGAGATCATGCGCAAGCAAAATATTGGCGGCGATATCATCAACATTGTATCAAAAAATTCTGTTGTTGCCGGGCCGAACAATGCAGGTTACGGAAGCGCAAAGGCTGCCCAGGCGCATCTTTCACGATTGCTTGCCGCAGAATTGGGTGGCGATAAGATACGGGTGAACACAGTAAATCCCGATGCGGTTATTGCAGAAAGCAACATTTGGGCCGGTGGCTGGGCAGAAGGACGTGCAAAAGCGTATGGCATTACCATAGAAGAGTTGCCTGCCTATTACGCAAAGCGCACATTGCTGAATGAAGCCATTTTACCGGAAGATATTGCCAATGCCTGTTTTGTTTTTGTAGGAGGTTTATTAAACAAATCTACCGGCAATGTATTGAACATAGATGGTGGTGTGGCAGCCGCGTTTTTGAGATGACATCGTAAGTGGTGAGTTGTGAATGGTGAGTATTGAATCGCCGATAAATTATTAATTTGTGACATCCACTTCACTCTTAAATTAAAATTTATGTTTTTACAGCTTGGCCACACAAAACTTGATATTTACCAATCATCACATGAATTAGCTTTAGAATGTTATAAAATCACAAAGTTGTTTCCTTCAGAAGAAAAGTTTGCCATGATTCAGCAAATAAGAAGAGCAGCGCTTTCTGTTCATTTGAATATTGCTGAAGGCTCTTCAAGGAAATCTGATGCAGAAAGAAAAAGATATTTTGAAATAGCAAGAGGTTCTGTAATCGAAATTGATACAGCAATCGGAATTGCTTATAAATTGTCATATACAACATTAGAACAACTACAATCACTTGGTGAACTAATAATTAAAAACTTTAAATTATTAAGTGGCATGATTAAATGAGCAGGACTCACTACTCACCACTCACAACTCACAATCATGACAATCGAACGATACAAAATAGAAGAACAAAATCAATCGTCATTAAACCAGCATCAAAGCAGGTTTAATTTCCTTGTTGCTGATGTACCTAATGTAGCTGAAATCTTACAAAAACTCACCGATTTCCAGGTAGCCATTCCTTCATGGGCATTGGGCACAGGTGGTACCCGTTTCGGAAGATTTGCAGGCGGTGGCGAACCACGCAATCTCGAAGAAAAAATAGAAGACATCGGTCTATTGCACGCATTGAATACAAGCAGCGGCGCTATTTCCCTGCATATTCCCTGGGATATCCCGGAGAATGCATCGCATATAAAAGCGTTGGCTGCGCAAAATGGTTTAAAGTTCGATGCCATGAACTCTAATACTTTCCAGGATCAACCCGGCCAGGAGTTAAGTTACAAGTTTGGTTCAATGCAGCATGTTGATAAAGCGGTACGCAAACAAGCCATTGATCATAACATTGAAGTAATAAAATACGGTATGGAACTGGGTTCTGAATCGCTTACTGTTTGGTTAAGTGATGGCAGTTGTTTCCCCGGCCAGTTGAACTTCAGGAAAGCATTTCAAAACACGCTGGAAAGCTTACAGGAAGTATATGCGGCTTTACCGGACAGCTGGAAAATGTTTGTTGAATACAAAGCATTCGAACCCAATTTTTATTCAACTACAGTTGGCGATTGGGGGCAATCGTTATTGTATGCATCAAAACTGGGCAACAAGGCTTATACTTTGGTTGACCTTGGACATCATCTGCCCAATGCCAACATTGAACAGATTGTCGCTTTATTATTAATGGAAGGAAAACTCGGCGGTTTTCATTTCAATGATTCAAAATATGGAGATGATGATCTTACTGTTGGCAGTATAAAACCCTATCAACTGTTTTTGATATTTAATGAGCTGGTAGAGGGAATGGATGCAAAAGGTATGAACCATGCATCAGACCTGGGGTGGATGATTGATGCAAGCCATAATGTGAAAGACCCTTTAGAAGACCTGCTGCAATCTGTTGAAGCCATTATGATCACCTATGCACAGGCTTTACTGGTTGACAGAAAGAAATTAGTTGAAGCACAAAACAATAATGATGTGGTAACGGCACAGGAAGTTTTACAACAGGCATTCCGTACAGATGTGCGTGCATTAGTGGCTGAGGCAAGATTAAGAAACGGCGGGGCATTAAATCCCCTGGCAGTTTACCGCGCTGAAAAAGTAAGAGCACATTTGATTAAAGAAAGGGGAAGCAAAACGGTAGCTACAGGATTGTAATTGTGATTTGTCAGTTGTTAGTGATATAGACAAACAATGAAGCATCTGCATCAATAAATCCTATGCTTAAATAATAACTTTTTTCCTATTCATAACTGACCACTCACGGCATGAGCAAACAAAACGTAATCGCCATTTTCGACGTAGGTAAAACCAACAAAAAATTATTCCTGTTTAATGAACAGTATAATATTTTGCATGAAGAATCTGTAAAGTTTGATGAAGTACAGGATGAAGACGGTTTTGCCTGTGAAGATCTGCAAACACTTACCAGTTGGATAAGCGAAAAATTTTTACAGGTATCGTCTCATACAGATTATAATGTAAAGGCCATAAACTTCTCAGCTTATGGCGCCAGTTTCGTCCATATTAATGAAGCCTATGAACCCATAACACCTTTATATAATTACTTAAAACCATATCCCGAAACATTAAAACAACAATTTTACAATACTTATGGTGGTGAAAGTTTAATAGCCAAACAAACTGCATCACCTCTATTGGGGAATTTAAACTCAGGCATGCAATTGTACAGGTTAAAGTATGAGCAGCCTCGTATTTTTTCCCAAATAAAATATTCGCTGCATCTCCCCCAGTACCTGGGTTTTCTTATTTCTTCAACGCCGGCATCTGATATTACAAGCATCGGTTGCCATACACAGTTATGGCATTTTCAAAAAAACAGTTACCATGATTGGGTATTGGCTGAAGGATTAGATGCGAAGTTCCCTGCAATTCATAATGGTGATAAAGTCATCAACCTGCCCGGCAATGCCGGCAATATAGCTGTTGGCATCGGTTTGCACGATAGTTCGGCTGCATTGATACCTTACCTGAAATTATTCCGTGAACCTTTTATTTTATTGTCAACCGGCACATGGTGTATCAGCCTGAATCCTTTTAATGCATCAATGCTTACCGATTACGAATTGCACAATGATTGCCTGTGTTATTTATCGTATGAAGGCAAGCCGGTAAAAGCTTCAAGGCTTTTTGCCGGTTATGAACATGAAGAACAGGTAAAAAAACTTGCAGACCATTTTCAAAAAGATATACATTATTATAAAACGGTTAAGTACGATAGTACACTATTGAACAAATTGCAAAGCCATAATACATCAAAACAGATAGATAAGCAAACCGCAATGGTTCAGCAATCAGCTTTCACCAAAAGATCAATCAATGATTTTAAAACCTATGAAGAGGCTTATCATCAATTGATTTTTGATATAATAACACAGCAGGTGTTTTCAACCAAACTCGTATTGAATGCAACACCTGTCAAAAAAATTTTTGTTGATGGCGGGTTTGGGCAGAATGATATTTATATGCACCTGTTGGCTGCAGCTTTTCCTGAAATAGAAGTATATGCAGCCAGTATTCCCCAGGCATCTTCTTTAGGTGCCGCACTGGTACTGCATGATCATTTTAACAATAAAATGGATATTCCCGATCTCATAAATTTGAAATATTATCCTGCTAAAAATATACTTGCAGTATGAATGTAGCTCTATTCATACCCTGTTATGTCGATCAATTTTATCCACAGGTAGCCATCGCCACATTACAACTACTTGAAAAATCTGGCTGTAGTGTAACTTACCCGCTCAGTCAAACCTGTTGCGGCCAGCCTATGGCTAACTCCGGCTTTGAACATCTCGCACATGGCTGTAATGAATTATTTATAAAGAACTTTTCCGGCTTTGATTATATTGTGTGCCCATCCGGCAGTTGCACATTACACATTAAAGACCACCTTCATGATGATGAGAACGAAGAGGCTGCACAAAACATCCGTGGCAGAATATATGAGCTTACTGAATTTTTGGTTGATGTTTTAAAGATCACAACACTTAATGCGAAATTCCCTTTTAAGGTGGGTATGCACCAGAGTTGTCATGGGCAACGCGGTTTACATTTGTCACAAATGAGTGAATTGGTTGCAGCCCCATTTTCAAAGCCACTACAGTTATTGAACATGGTGGATGGCATTGAATTGATACAATTAAGCAGAACAGATGAATGCTGCGGCTTTGGTGGCACTTTTTGTGTAGCAGAAGAAGCCGTAAGTGCCAAAATGGGCAAAGACAGGGTAAATGATCATGTTGAGCATGGCGCTGATTATATAACGGGTGTTGATATGAGCTGCCTGATGCACATGGATGGTATCTTGCGCAGGCAAAAAAGCAAAGTGCAGATAAAACATATTGCAGAGATATTAAATGGTGCGTAAGTAATATTTGAATAAAATGTGCTTCTTTGGAAGCAACATAATAACGATGTCTGATCAAACAAAACATACAGCCAACCATAGTGATCATGCTACATTAGCTGAAGCATTCAACGCTGATGAAGCGAGAGTGAACTGGCATGATGAAACCCTCTGGTGGATACGGCAGAAAAGAGATAAGGCAGCGCATACATTGCCTGAATGGGAGCAGCTTCGCGAAACGGCATCGCAAATAAAGCATAATGTACTTTCCAATTTAAGTGAATACCTCGTTCAGTTTGAAAAACAGGCAAAAACGAATGGCGCCATTATACACTGGGCGGCTGATGCAAAAGAGCACAATAAAATAGTGCATGAAATTATTTCAAAACATGGCATTACCCAGATCGTGAAAAGCAAATCAATGCTTACGGAAGAATGCCACCTGAATGAATATTTAAAGCAACAAGGCGTTGAAGTGATCGATACAGATCTCGGCGAACGTATTGTACAACTGGCTGATGAAGCGCCCAGCCATATTGTATTGCCTTGTATTCACTGGAAAAAAGAAGAGATCGGGGAATTGTTTCATAAATACCTGGGAACGCCTGAAGGCAATGCTGACCCGCAACTGCTTACACATGCAGCACGCCTGCATTTAAGAGAAAAATTTCTCACCAGGAAAATAGCGATCACCGGCGTGAACTTTGCCGTTGCTGAAACGGGTGAATTTGTTGTATGTACCAATGAAGGCAATGCTGACATGGGTGCACACCTTGCTGATGTGCATATAGCCTGTATGGGAATTGAAAAGATCATCCCGGAAAGAAACCATTTAGGTGTGTTTTTAAGATTACTTGCGAGAAGTGCAACCGGCCAGCCGATAACTACTTATTCAAGTCATTTTAAAAAACCGCGCAAGGGGCAGGAATTGCATATTGTTTTGGTTGATAATGGCAGAAGCACACAACTGGGCAGGGAAGACTTTCGCAACTCTCTTAAATGTATCCGTTGCGGCGCCTGCTTCAACACCTGCCCGGTGTACAGGAGAAGCGGTGGCCATAGCTATCACACAGCCATAGCAGGGCCAATAGGTTCCATACTGGCCCCAAACCTTGATATGAAGGAATATGCCGACCTCCCATTTGCATCTACCCTATGCGGCTCGTGCTCTAATGTATGCCCCGTTAAAATTGATATTCACCAGCAATTATATAAATGGCGGCAGGTACTGGTGCAACAGGGCCATGCACCTGCTTCAAAAAAAATTGCCATGAAAGGCATGAACACTGTTTTATCCAATCCTTCATTGTATAAAATAGCCGGCAAAACAGGGCGATGGTTTATTAAACATTTGTCGTTTACAGTGAATAATAAATTAAATCCCTGGTATAAGCAAAGAGAGATGCCGGAAACGCCCAAAGAATCTTTTAGTGAGTGGTATAAGAAAAACAGGAAAAAGCCCCCATCCCCTAAAGGGGAATAATAAAATACATTGCTTATTAATTTGCTTTAATCATTCAATTTTATTTTATACATGAATTATTCGGATAACACCAACGATTTACAAAGTTCACATTTCGGAAATGAAAGCAGGGATACAATATTATCATTGGTTAAAAAGAATCAACCCAAACATTCTCCATTGCCGGAGGTACAAAATTTTATCCAGCCATTTACTGATACGGTAGAAAAATATAAATCTGTTTTGCAGTCGATCGGGGGTAATATTTTTGAAGTAAACAGTTACCGGGAAGCTTCAGCAATTATACAGGCTCAGTTTAAAAATGAAATAAGGCTGGTTACCATTAATGATGCGTTTGCTACTATAGCAGAACTTTATCAATCGGAACAGGATGCACATCTTTTACACGATGTTGATGTTGCCATTATCAATGTACATTTTGCGGTGGCTGAAAACAGTTCTGTGTGGATAACAGAAGACCTGGTTAAAGAAAGAGTATTGCCTTTTATTTGCCAGCATCTTGTTGTAATTGTTTCCAGGGATAACATAGTGGCAACAATGCACGATGCTTATGAAGTAATTGCCAGCGGCGATTACGGCTTCGGTACATTTATAGCAGGGCCTTCAAAAACTGCCGACATTGAGCAATCGCTGGTGTTGGGTGCGCATGGGCCTAAAACCATGACTGTAATAATTATTGCCGGTTAGTGGCAACGCGTTACCATACATACATTTTATTAACGCAGCCAATTTTCATTTAATAAATTTGAAGAAATTGAAATATTGCCGTGAACATTCAACTTAATCTTTCCAAGAAACTTACGGGTTTGCAAAATGCTGTTTATTTTTTTAAAAAACATTTTGTTGTTGTAATGGGGCTAGGATTGATCGCGGCATTCGGAAGAGTGATACAACTGGGAGGCTTTGGAGAAATTACACCGGCTTTTAATATGCTGCTGGAAATTATAATTGAAGCATCCCGCATATTGTTGTTCCTTTTTGTGTTAGGGTTGGCTAACGTTAGACATGGTATATCCACGGTAAAACATTTTTTCACGCAAAAAAGCAAGAGGAAATTGCGCTGGTTGTATGCCGTAGAAACATTCAGGAAACAATGGTTTTCCATCTTTCTGAATATTGCCGGCTTCCTGGCAATAGCATGGGCGATCAATTACCTGATCGATCTGCTGGCATATAAAACCTGCTTTTATCTCAGTTTAAAAAACAGGGGAATATTGGCTGAATCATCTTCTGAATGGACGGTACTGTTATTTTTTAAAAATCTTTCTGTAATTCCTTTCACACTGGTATTTGAAACATTATTTGTGCTTTGGCTTACCAACAAATTAAATCATTACAAAACCCTGGAAAATGTTTAGTCCCGTTTTTTAAAGCTAAAAATGGGGTAATTTTTCTGCATCTGCATCCCTGGTTCTCAAACCTTATAAGAGATCAGGAGAAATTTTAAGTGGTACAATATTAGTTGTCTAAGGCGGCAAACAGGGATGATAACTGGCTGCTGATCTAAATAACTTAAGCGCATTGAAAAAAACAATCATTATTACAATATCTATTATTGCCGTACTCATAGTGGGTGCTTTCCTGTATTTAAAAGTTCGTAAAAGCAAAGACTTTGAACCGTTAATAAAAGCAAAGCTTCAGGAATTGGTAAAGCAGGCTTCTGATGGTTTATATGTTTTAAATATTGATAAAATCGAGGTAGATGTTGTGGGCTCGAAAGCTAAGGTGCTTAATGCTGAGCTATTGATTGACTCGGCAAGGCTTAACCAGTTGTTGGCAGCCGGTACTGCACCAGGTGATATTTTTAAAGTTTCGCTATCCAACCTTGATATCGACGGACTGAATATTGGCGACTTGCTTGATAAGAAAGATATAGACCTGAACGTGTTGGCTATAAATAATCCAACGGTCGAAATATATCACCTGGCCGATAAACGTGATACTGCAATTAAAGACACTACAACATTGTATGCACGCATTCAACAGAGCCTCGGTCATTTCAGTTTGAAAGACCTGTCTATTTCAAACATGGATTTCATCCACCATAATATGGCGGAAGAAAAAGAAAAGCTCACCACATTTCACGATGTTTCCATGCGCTTTAACGATATAGAAATCGATTCTATAACTCAGTATGATACTGCAAGGTTTCTGTATGCAAAACAGGCCAATATTTACATTCCCGGTTATACTTTCCGTACGCCGGATAGTATGTATCTTTTAAAAGCCGACACACTAACGCTCCACGCGGCACAAAAATCTGTTGACGTAAGCGGGTTATCGTTACAACCGCGCTACAGCAAGCAGGAGTTTGGTAAACACCTGAAGTTTTACAAAGACCGTTACGATATTAATTTTAAAACCGCCAGCTTTGATAAAATTGACTGGTATAAACTTTTTTTAGGGGAAGGGTTAACTGCAGGCCACGCAGAATTCAACACCGGAAAGATGGAAGTTTTTGCTGATAAAAATGTGCCGCCTTCTCCAAAATCAAAGATTGGCAATTACCCACACCAGCTATTAGCAAGATTAGAATTGCCAATTGATATTGACACAATACTCATTAAGGATTTTCAATTTACTTACAGGGAATTAAATGCAAAGACCCAAAAAACCGGAGAGGTTAACTGGACAAATATCAGCGCGCAACTTACGAATGTTACGAACATACCCGAAAAAATAGCCATAAATAAGATTGTAAAAGTAGCCGCCCAAAGCAAGTTGTTCAATGCGGGAAGTTTTGACGCGGTGTTCCAGTTTGATATGACCGGAATAAAGGATGGCGATTTTGTGCTGGATTTAAATATCGGTCCTATGGATGGAAAAGTTATCAATACGGCTTCAAAAACGCTTGGTTTATTTGAGGTAAACAGCCTTACAATAAAAAAACTGAAAGCGCATGTTATTGCAAATAGCTACCAGGCCCGCAGTTCCGTTTTATTTGTTTATGATGATCTTAAAATAACAGCTTTAAAACCTGGAGATGACAATCCCAAAAAATTAAAGAAAAGAAAATTCATCAGTTTTCTTGCCAATACATTCATACTAAACAAATCCAACGAATTGAATGAAGCGCAGCCTGAATATATTGTATATAAGCGGGATCCGCAACGATCGTTCTTTTCCCTTATATGGAAATCTATCCTGAAAGGTATCACCGGTACTGCGGCTTAATATTTGCTTGATAATAAATTGGTAAAGAATTTAATTAATACAATACTATATTTCACTATTATTTTTTGAACACTATTTTTGCTTTGCCAAAATGCTGCTCTGTTTATTTTTTATGCCGCTTAAAATAAAAAACCTGACATAATGAATTCCACGTTTTTTTTTCTTGTTGATGACGATGCTGATGATGTTTCTATTTTTAAAGAAGTATTGCAGGGCGTTAATCCCTTGATAGATTTTGTGTCTGCCGGAGATGGTTATGAAGCTCTGAAATTGCTTAAAATGCAAACCAATAAGCCAGACGTGATCTTCCTCGATCTTAATATGCCGCGAATGGGTGGCAAGGAATGCCTCGAAGCTTTAAAAAAAGATATGCATTTACAGGATATCCCAGTGATTATGTACACTACTTCTTCCCGGTCGAAAGATATTGAAGAAACGATGCAAAAAGGTGCTGTTTGTTTTATTACCAAGCCAACTAACTTAAAAGAATTGAAAAATATCTTAATGTGTATTTCACAGAATTTGCATGGTAACCTGGAGAAATCTTTACGCACATTAAGCAATACGGCTACTACTTTTATTGTTTGCTGATGAGGCGGTTTAGCTAATTATTAAATGCTGTTCGGCTTTTATGATTTTAATTGTAGACGATAAACAGGAGAATCTCTTCTCATTAAAAACATTATTGCGCCTGAATTTGTATGATGTGGACACTGCCATGTCGGGTGAAGAAGCATTAAAAAAAATATTGAAACAGGAATACGAGTTAATTATCCTTGATGTACAGATGCCCGGTATGGATGGTTACGAGGTTGCTGAAAATATTACCGGTTACAGCAAATCAAAAGATATCCCAATCATTTTTCTTTCAGCGGTAAACATTGATAAACGTTTTATTACAAAAGGCTATACTTCCGGTGGCGTTGATTATATCACAAAGCCTTTCGATCCCGAATTGTTATTGCTCAAGATAAAAACTTTTGTAAGGTTATACCGGCAAACAAAAGAATTGAATGATATAAAGCACAATCTTGAAAAAAAGGTAGAGGAAAGAACCTTTGAATTAAAAGAGGCCAATAAAGAACTCGAAGCAAGCAATACAGAACTGCAGCAGTATGCTTTTATTGCTTCACATGACCTGCAGGAACCGCTTCGAAAGATCATCACATTCAGCCAGATCGTAAAAGAAAGGTTTATGCAAAATGATGATGCTGTACAATACATTAACCGCATCGTTACCTCGTCTGAAAGAATGCGGTCGCTGATAAACGACCTGCTGAACTATTCAAAGATTGCGGTGATGTATGAGTTTTCCGTAGCTTCTCTCAAATCGATCGTACAGGATGTGCTAACAGACCTGGAGCTATCCATAAAAGAAACAAATGCTGAGATATCTGTTGACAAACTTCCTTCAATTGAAATAATACCCGACCAAATGCGCCAGGTATTTCAAAATATTCTCAGCAATGCTATAAAATTTTCAAAGCCGGGAATAACACCGCAAATAAAAATATGGAGTGATTTTACAGAAGAAATTTCTGCTGATAACACACCTGTTACCGAAGGCAGTTATTGCCGCATTTATATTGCGGATAACGGTATTGGATTTAATGAGCATTATCTAGATAAAATATTTACTATGTTTCAGCGGCTGCATGGCAGAACAGAATACGAAGGAACCGGCATTGGCTTAAGCATCGTGAAAAAAATTGTTGAGAAGCATAATGGCATTGTTACCGCCAAAAGCCAGGAAGGACAAGGCACAACTTTTATTATAGTTTTACCCGTAAAACAAACAACAAAACCTGTTACGGTTTTGCCTCGATAAATTTTCAATATGAATTCTTCTTTTAAAAGAAACCTGCTTATACTCTATGGTATTTCTTTTTTGTTGCTTATTGTAAGTGCAGTAGCATCCTATTCAAGTATCAGCAGTTTATTAAGCAGCCAAAAAGAGGTGGAGCATACCGGGATGGTGTTGGACAGAATTGAAAGTGTAATGTCTGTATTAAAAGATGCAGAAACAGGCCAACGCGGCTTTTTGCTTACAGACAATGAGGATTTTCTTGAGCCTTACAATGGTGCGCTGCCAAGATCATATAACCTCATTACGGAACTTAAAAACCTTAGTTTGGATAATGAGCAGCAATTGCAAAGTGCGGAACAATTGCGGCAACTTGTTACCAAGCGCATAAGCACACTGCAACTGGTTATTGATGATAAGCGTAAAGGTGTAATGCCTACGATGGAACAATTGAATACTGGCAAAACTTATATGGACAGCGCCAGGCAATTGGTGCAGGTTATGCAAAACAGGGAACGGGACTTACTCAAAGCGCGAACAGCCAGTCTCAACAAATTTGCTTCTTCTACACCAACATTTATCATCATCGCATCGCTGCTTTCGCTATTGGTGGCTGTAGTTTCATTTTTCCGCGTTAACAGTGATTTAGAAAAGCGTGCAGCATTGCAAAAACAACTGGAAGATAAAGAAGTGGAAACTACCAGCCGTTTAAACATGATCCACAGCATTGCGGAAAAGATATCCTCTGGCGATTATAAAACAAGAGTGGATGATGCAGGGAAAGATGTGCTCGGCAGCATTTCCGGTTCACTAAATAAAATGGCTGAATCGCTGGATTATTCATTCACGAATCTATCGCACAACGAATGGCTGCAAACAGGCATAGCAGGCCTTAATGATAAAGTGATTGGCGAACGAAACCTGAAAACACTCACTTATAAAATTGTCGATTATATAACGGCTTATATAAAAGTTCCTGTTGCGGCATTTTATCTCGCAGAAAATAATGGCAAACTTGTTTTAGCTTCCGGCATTGCCCTCGACGAAGGAAAAGTAAAAAAAGAAATATCATTGGGTGAAGGCCTTACAGGCCAGAGCGCAATGGCCGGCAAAGAGATTTTATTAACGGATATTGATGAAACAGACCTGTTTATATCCTTTTCTTCAGGCGATATAAAACCTAAATCGGTCATGGCCATTCCCATATATTTTGAAGGAAAATTAAAAGCTGTTATTGAGTTTGCATCGCTGGAAAATTTTAGTATGGCTGCACAAAATTTTTTAAGATCCTCATCCTACAATATTGGCCTGGCTATACATGCAGCACGCGATCATCAACGGCTCGAAGAATTATTGGCGGAAACACAGGCGCAATCAGGAGAATTACAGGCGCAGCACAATGAACTGGAAAATATAAACGCAGAACTGGAAGTGCAGGCAGAAAAACTACAGGCATCCGAAGAAGAACTGAAAGTGCAGCAGGAAGAATTACAGCAATCGAACCAGGAACTGGAAGAACGCAGCCGCCTGCTGGAAGAAAAAAATGAATTGATACTCGAACGCAATCTTGAAATACAAGCCAAGGCCGAACAGCTGGAAATGATAACAAGGTATAAATCTGAATTTCTTGCAAATATGTCTCACGAATTAAGAACACCGCTTAATTCTATTTTACTGCTGTCAAGGCTGCTTTCCGAAAATCACGGTCAAAATTTAAATAATGAACAAATTGAATATGCAAGCGTTATTCAAAATTCAGGCAACGCTTTATTAACACTTATCAATGAAATTCTAGACCTCTCCAAAATTGAGTCGGGCAAGATGGAACTGGAATATAGTAATATAGCCATTAAAGACCTCGTAAACGAATTAAACGCCCTGTTCGAACCAATTGCAAAAGATAAAGACATCCTGTTTAAAATTGCGATTGAAAAAAATGTGCCTGATCATATTGAAACCGACCGTTTACGCCTGGAACAAATTCTGCGTAACCTTATTTCAAACGCTTTAAAATTCACAAAGCAGGGTTCTGTTACACTTGCTATTGGTGGCAGCAGTACCGCGGTTTCTTTCTCGGTAAAAGATACCGGCATTGGTATCCCGTTTGATAAACATGAAACCATCTTTGAAGCTTTTCAACAGGCAGACGGATCCACTAAAAGGCAATATGGAGGTACAGGTTTAGGGCTTTCTATCAGCCGCGAACTTTCAAAGCTTTTGTCTGGTGAAATTACTGTTCAAAGTGAGGAAGGTAAAGGCAGTGAATTTAAACTTACTATTCCCGCAAACAGGAAATCGGCCTACAAACCTGAAGAAAACAAAACAAAATCGATAACAAAAGAAATAACTGAAATTATCGAACCTGTTTTACCGGCAGCACAGCAGAAAGGTTATATCTCGGAACTTATTCCCGAACCTGTAGCGGATGACAGGAATAATATCCAAAAGGATGACAAGATCATCCTGATTATTGAAGATGACATTGCTTTTGCAAAATCCTTGCTTGATTTTACAAGGCAAAAAAAATATAAAGGCATTGTATCTGTAAGAGGTGATGAAGGTATTGAGCTTGCAAAAAAATTTAAACCCAATGGTATTTTGCTTGATATACAGTTGCCCGTAAAAAGCGGTTGGGAAGTAATGGATGAATTAAAATCCAATATTGAAACGAGGCCCATTCCCGTGCATATCATGTCCTCTCATGAAGTAAAAACAAGGAGCCTTTCATCGGGCGCAGTCGATTTTATAAATAAGCCCGTTGCTTTCGAAAAAATGAGCGCTATTTTCCAGAAGATAGAAAACGCTTTAAGCAGGCACCCAAAGAAAGTTTTAATTGTAGAAGAGAACCCAAAACATGCCAAAGCACTCTCCTATTTTCTTGAAAACTCCAATGTATCAGCCGAAATAAAGAATTCAATTGGAGACGGAATTAAAGCCCTCAATGAACAAAATATTAATTGTGTAATCCTTGATATGGGCATTCCTGCGCAGGGTTCGTATGATACATTGGAAGAAGTAAGAAAGACTCCCGGTTTTGAAAACCTGCCGATCATCATTTTTACGGGTAAGAATTTAAGCCATGCAGAGGAGATGCGGATTAAACAATATGCAGATTCGATTGTTGTAAAAACCGCTCACTCCTACCAGCGCATACTGGATGAAGTTTCGCTTTTCCTGCATTTGGTGGAAGAAAATAACAAAGACAAAAAATCACCCAGATACAAACGCATGGGTGAACTTGCTGAAGTACTGAAAGGCAAAACAGTTTTAATTGCAGATGATGATGTACGCAATATTTTTTCCTTAACGAAATCGCTGGAGAATTATGGCATGAATGTAATATCCGCCATTGATGGAAAAGATGCCTTAAAACAACTATCCGCACACAAAGAAGTTGATATTGTTTTAATGGATATGATGATGCCGGAAATGGATGGTTATGAAAGTATAAAGCGCATGCGCGAAAATCCAAAATACAGGAAGCTGCCGGTAATAGCCGTAACAGCAAAAGCTATGATGGGCGACAGGGAAAAATGCATCAATGCCGGTGCCTCAGATTATATCACCAAACCTGTTGATGCAGACCAGTTGATATCTTTATTAAGAGTGTGGTTGTATGAATGATCTTAGGCTTACCTGATTAAATATTTTTTTGATTACCGGCAAATTAACTGCGATTAAGCACGGTTGTGTCCTTTAGATTTGTATTAAGTATTATTGATAAATAATACTATTATTATTAGTTTTTCTTTTTTGCTACTTTTTTCTTTTTACAATCCACATTTTTGTGTGAATAACTAACCAGCAGCAGGGAACTGATTAATATCTGTGTCAAGGTTTATTACCTGTGGAGTGATAAAATTCCCTGCTGTTTTTTCCCTTAGTGTCCGAATAGCAATTAAGGTTTTTATACCTACTATTAAGGACTTGGACGATGGGTAAAAATGGTTAGTCATCTTTTAAAAAAGAAGGGACGAAAGTATGAAAAATGGAATGAAATTTTACCTGGGAATGGATGTATCAAAATTGTGGGTTGACATCACTGTTATGTGTATAATGAACTATGTGAAGCAGCCAATAAGCATTGAACGTTTTGACAATAACGCACCGGGCATAAAGGCGATGGACAGGTGGCTTAAGAAACAAAAGGTGAGCTTTGATGAAAACAGCTTGCTGGTAATAGAGAATACAGGTGTTTATCACCGGCTGGTATGGGAATATTGCAGCAGCAGCAATTTACCGCTCCATATAGGCAATGCAGCGCATATTAAATGGAGCCTTGGCATAATGCGCGGCAAAAATGATAAGATAGACAGCCAGCGCCTTTGCAGCTATGCCTTTAAGAATGCAGATGAGCTGAAAGCCACGCCTGTGCTCAATCCTGTGTTCCTGAGGCTTAAAGATATGATGACAGCCAGGAGCAGGCTGCTGGCGCAAAAAAACAGTATAAAGGTTTATTTGGGTGAACTTAAATTATCAAACAGCAAAGAAACCCAGCAGCTCATAGAGCAGGCACACAAAGCAGCCCTGCAAGGGATAGAAGCATCTATTAAAACGGTAGAAAAGCAAATAGACGAAATGATTGGGCAGGATGTGGCTATTAAAAACAATTATAACCTGCTGTTGTCTGTACCAGGCATAGGGCACTTAACAGCAGTGTATATTATTTGCTGCACCAATAATTTTATTTGTAAAATAACAGGCAAACAACTGGCCTCTTATGCCGGGGTAGCACCCTTTGGCAATACAAGTGGCACCAGTATAAAGGGGCGTGATAAAGTACATAAAATGGCTAATAAAGATTTAAAAAAGCTATTGCACATGGGCGCCATATCAGCCATAACACATTATGCTGAATTTAAAGATTATTATGAGCGAAAGGTAAAGGAAGGAAAGCATGAACAATCTGTAATTAATGCCATCAGAAGTAAAATCGCATTAAGGGCAGTGGCTGTTATTAATAATCAGGCACCTTATGTGGATAACTATAAAAAAGCAGCATAAAAAATTAGAAAAATACAGCAAAAAAGTTTGGGTTGAATCATAGCAATCACTCCCTTATACGCTATATCGTTGTGCAGCTCGTTTTCTCATGCATAGTTTTAAAACAATTATTGCATTACCAGTTTGTTCAGCGCATCTTGCGACAAAGCTTTTTTGTTTACCAATACAGAAATAGTATTTATAGCGAAGTAAGGGATGCTTACATAAATGTATCCTTTATATGGGCCCGCTTCGCCCCAGGAATTTTTTACAATGAAATATTCTTTACCGTTTTCATCTTTTGCGATGCCTGTTATTTGCATTAAATGATCATCCTGTGTAACCTGCCTGTCAAATAATTCCTGCCTTATTTCCTGCGAATATGACGGTTCTGTAAATGAAGGGAACCTGGTGGAATCACTGGCATTGCTTGTCCATAATGCAATCCCTCTACGCTGGCGGAAACCTGCATTGCTTACATCCGCATCCCATGTTAAAGTATAACCACTTTCAATGGCATGCTTTGTTACGTTTATCATTTCTTCCAATGGCAAATTATAATAGGCATTGCTGTTATAGTTGTCCGGTACTTCCATAACAAAAGAAGTATAAAAGGGATGATGCGTAAATGATGTAAGGCCGATAAAATCGGATGACTTATCCTGGATATATTCGGCAGCAAAACTTTTTGGTGTATACTGCTTGCCATTGTATTCAAATACTGAAGGTGGCTGTCCTAGGTAATTTCTTAATACCTGCAGGAAACCGTTGTTCCAGCTTAATGGAATTGTGTCACGATTTGCAGTGAGTACACTATCAAGATAGGATTTTAAAATTTCAGCCATTATATAATTATTGTTCATAACGGTGTCTCTGCCTGCACCGGGATAAATTTCCTGTGGCATGGCTCCATAGTTTGCAACTGCATTCAACATATCCTGCCCGAGGCCGCCTTCAGCAAAACGTGTAGCCCCGCGGCGGCGTATGTACTTTTCCGCTTTGTCTATATAAAGATTATACACTGTAAAGGTTTCTGAGAGATCTAAACCCGGTTTATTTAACCTGATCAATTCGCTTTCCGTCATCGCTGTTGATGAAAAACACCAGCAGGTTCCTGAACCACCCTGGTTTTTAATGGGTGTTGCGGCATTACTTTTTATAACTGTGAATTGCTTTTGTGCATTAAGCATAACAGCACAGGCCATTAAGCTAAAAACAAATAAAAATCTTTGCATGATATGATAATTAAATAAACAAGCTTCGGGGCTAAAATAGAATAAAAAACATAACAGGCCGAAAATGTTACGTGAGGAGTGTAAAACGGTATTTATCAACATTCCGTTAAACAGGCATTTTTATTGTTAAGCAGAATTTAACGCTTTTACTACTTTGATGTTTTCATTTTTAAAGACATTTGAACCATGATGAAAAGACTAGTATTTGTATTATTGATGGCTGCTGCAGTAAATACAGGCTTTAGCCAGAACGACGATAAAGCCAATGTTTTAGCTATTGAAAGAAAGGCTGCTGATGGATACAGCAAACATAATATCCCCGGACTTATCTCTATTTTTTCCGATGATGCCACTATTATTACCAAAAATGGGCAACTGGTAAATAAAATGCAACTGTCACAGGTTGTACAACCGATAAATGGCTTTGTTGTATCTGATATGGATGTAAAGATCAAAGGCAATATTGCCGTGGTAACCGGTATTCAAACCGAAACAGGGAAAGATAGTTCCGGCGGCGCTTATACTACAAAAAGCCGTTTTACAGATGTACTGGAAAGGAAAAATGGCGTATGGGTTATCGTGGCCAGCCAGGCAACGCTGATCAACCAATAGCTTTCCGAAGCATGCAATAAAATTTTTCTTATGATTTTTTCTGAGTGCAAATTTGTTGCATGAATGAAAGCATGTTTGCAGCATATCAACCTTATATTTTTTAATAGTTGGGTTAGTCATATTATTGGTTTCAGTTCTTTGGGATTCAAAGAAAAGCAAGCTCAGGGAAAGCGGCATTCTTGTTGACGGAATTATTTTTGACCAGGATTTTGACTATAGCGTACATTCCTCAACCACCGACTCTTATTCTCCTGTAAAAGACAAGATAATTGTACGTTTTGTCAAAATGGCTGAATTAATGAATTTCATTTATTATGGTAATCGTTCAAATCTTTCTGCATCATTGGTTTTCTAATCTTTTAGATGACATTTTTTGGATATTCCTTATTTTCCAAAAAAATAAAGAATTTTAGCCTTCAATTTTTGAATTGAGCTTTTTCAGAAAATATAAAACCATCATTATTTACGGTGTATCGCTGGCACTGCTTGTTGTATTTTTAAGATTAATAGAATACGAGCTGATCATTTTAAACAACAGTTTTCAATTTTATGTCGGCGCTATTGCCCTCTTGTTTACCATATTAGGCATTTGGCTGGCCACAAAGCTTATCACTCCAAAAAATAAAACCGTTATTATTGAAAAAGAAAAGATCGTAGAAAAACAGGTTTTTATAAACAAGTCAGAACCCTTTGTATTGAATGAAAAAGCTTTGGCCGAAACAGAATTAAGTATGCGGGAACTGGAAGTGCTGCAACTAATGGCAAGAGGTTTAAGCAACCAGGAAATTGCCAATAACCTGTATGTTTCTGTTAACACGGTAAAAACACATATCGGCAATTTATTTTTTAAGCTGGAAGCATCACGCCGCATACAGGCGGTGGAAAAAGCAAAAAATATGGGGTTGGTACCTTAAATGCTCATCTTTAAGTAGTAAAAAATCGTTTTCCTGGCAAAATCATCCTAAAGTATGAGCCGGAATTATATCATTTCGGGCAGCTTGCAGCATCAAAAAACTATTATCATGAAAAAACTTATTCTTGTCCCGGGCCTTATCGGCGGCGCAGTTGCATCCCTTACGGTAATTATCAGCACCATCATCTGCTATAATACAGGCAGGTTTGAAGGTAGCATGCTGGTTGGATATGCAGCCATGATACTTGCTTTCTCCATGATATTCGTTGCCGTAAAAACCAAACGTGATAAATACAATAACGGCATCATAAGTTTTGGGGAAGCTTTTAAAACAGGGCTGCTGATAGCGCTTGTTACGTCAACCATTTATGTCTTAGCCTGGCTGGTTTGCTATTATATGTTCATCCCCGATTTTATGGAAAAACTTAGCAAAGCTGAAATTAACAAAACCATTGCCTCCGGCGCCAGTCAGGCAGACATCGCCCAAAAAACCGAATCAATGAAACAGATGTCGGAACTGTACAAAAACCCTATAATGGTAGTTTTATTTACTTACCTGGAAATATTTCCTGTTGGTGTTATCGTAAGCCTTATTGTGGCTTTGATATTAAAAAGAAGAACGCCTAAACAGGAACTCTATACGGCTAATGCATGAACATGCAGAAACATCTCCTGTGCCAGGAAACACTTAAATTGTAAGCTGTAAAAAAGTATGAGCAGCATATTTATTCTTTTGCAAACAGAGCTTCACCTTCATCCAACAATACAAATTGCGGAGTTTCTGTGGCTTTTATAGTTAACACACTTCCTGCTGCATAAATTTTACGAACCTTCATATTTTCTCCGTTTGGCGTAGGAGTATAAACAGTTGCAGACGATGCAGTTTTCCCGGTATGAATTCGGGCAGTAAGCGTTTTCCCGGTTTGGTCTCCCACAGTTACTACATACATGGTTTTGCTGCCTTTTTTATAAACGTCAATAAACGGCTTTCGCTGGGTGGTTTTTACGTAACTGTAATCACCAAATAATTGCATAACCTGGTGAATATAATTGGCGGCTGGTTTTCTTGTAAAGTTATTATAGATCAGGCCACTGGTTGCATATGGAGCAGGGCTGCCTGTGTTATCATCTAATTCCTGGTAAAAAAACAATTTTTGAATCCCTGACCTTGCATACATTAAAGCTGTGCGCAAGATCCAGTCGGCTTTAGTAATACTCTTTGATTTGTTACCAATAGGTATTGCATGATAAGGGCTTTGTATATTATCATCATACCCTGATTCAGTAACCCAAACAGGCATATCCGCAGCATAAAGATGTGTAGCCTGCACAAAATTTATGGCCAGTGTATCTGCATATGACAGCTCTGGCGCTACTCCAGTAGTTGGATACCCAAGGGAATTAGTAAGCTGGTCAGTACAATAAAAATGATAATTGATCACATCCCAGCAATAATTCACCGTACCATCTTTTTTATAACCACGGTATTGTTTACACCAGTCAATCATCCCCCTTACGTAATCTGTTGTAAAACTTGCAGTGCCGCCCATTACTACCATCATGCCCGGATCCGCATTTTTTACACCAACTCCCGGGCCCATCGTATTAAGATGGGCATCATAAAAAGCAGACATATTCGCCGCATATTCCCTGCCTGTTTGATAGGCTTTTCTACCTTTCCAGTATTTATCTCTTTCATTGTCACACTCAATATATTTTATAAAGCCCATTCCAATTTGTACAATATTTTTTGCATCGCCTGTCCATCTTATGCTTGTATCAACTGTTACCAGCGAAGAGTCAATATTTTTATTATACCCATAACGTGCTGCAAACTGAAAAGCAACTTTCGCCTGTTCTATGTAAGACTCCGGCTTTGTAAAGTCTTTACCATACATTACAGGTGTATTTTCGGCATCACGCAGGTTTTCAGGATAACTTTGCATCATCCATCCCGGAAGCGTTTTTAAATCAGCTAAAACAAGTATTCCATTGTCTTTACAGAACTGGTACATCGTATCATAATTCCATCCGCCGCTGTGTACAGGATTATAAGTATATTTTTCTTTTTTGGATTCCAGTTTTTCCCAATCCATATAATGCCTGATAGCTGAAAAATGTTTAATGGCATTTGTTCTTACTGCATCCAGTTGTGATGGGGAAACAGGGTTTTCAAAATTCCACTCATAAGCATTTACACCAAAAAAATCTTTCAGCTTCACCTTCTTTTTTGTAACCGGTAAAGTTGCCGCTGGTGCGGTATAGCTGCCGTATAATTCCATTTCTGTTGGATAATTATACCAGGCGTTCAATACCAGGTAACGCACGTTTTTTATTACTGTATCCACAGCAAGTTTTTACGGATCGCCGTAAGGCCCTACCCAGGTATTGTAACGTGAACCGGTGAATGTAGCAAGATCTATACGCTTCCAGTCAGATGTTATTACAGATAAAGTAACAGGGTAATCTTCCATAATGCCCTGCCAGTCATAAAAACGAATATTGTCAATTATCATTTTTTCCCCGTCAAGTAATGGGTAATAAGCATCGTAATTGGATAATATTTTTCCGTAACCTGTATTGATAGATGCATGCAATTCGCCATCATGCAACTGCTGGAGCCCGTTTGATGTATTATTAAGCTGGTACCAGCGTTGTGCATACAATGGTATTTTGCCAGGTAAAGTTTGCGCGGTTGCGCATAAAGTAACAAACAGGCACAGGCCGGGCAATAGTTGAAGCTTCACAGAATAGTTTATTTTGAAAATTATTAAAAAACGTAATACCGACGGGCCTTATTTTATTTACAATTTCAATAAGAGATAGGGGTAATTCCCGTACTGCTTTGCATGGCAGGGCAGAATATGATGAAACAGGCATTGGCCTCGCTATTTGCAAAAAGATCGTTCAAAATCACTACGGTGCTATTTATGCGGATGCTGCTGTAAATGCAGGCGCCTGTTTTACAATTTTCCTTCCTGAAACACAGGTAAATAAATAGCTGTATATAAAACTTTTATGTCAATAATTCTATTTTTTGTCCCTGGCATGGCAACCTCAACAATAAATTAAATTTTGATAAAAATATTTCCCCTCAAATACAAGGGGCTTATCTTAGCAAGATGGATAAACGTTTGTTTTTGCTGGATGCCTATGCACTTATTTTCCGCGCTTATTATGCACTTATTCGCAACCCACGCATTACTTCAAAAGGAAAAAACACCAATGCACAGTTTGGTTTTACGAATACTTTGATCGACCTCATCAATAAAGAAAAACCAACACATCTTGCCGTATGCTTTGATGTGGAAGGAAAAACAGAGCGGCATACGGATTTCTCTGATTATAAGGCCAACCGGCAGGAAGCGCCGGAGGATCTTGTAGAATCTATTCCCGAAATAAAAAAGATCATTGAAGGTTTTAATATTCCCTGCATTGGTGTGGAAGGATATGAAGCAGATGATGTGATTGGTACGCTTGCCTGGCAGGCGCATGATGCCGGCTTCGAAGTTTTTATGGTAACGCCGGATAAAGATTATGGCCAGTTGGTGCGGGATGGTGTAAAAATATACAAGCCCGGCTACCAGGGTGGCAGCATTGAAATAATGGGGCCCGCAGAGGTTTGTGCCAAATGGGATATACAAAGCGTAGACCAGGTAATTGATATCTTAGGTTTAATGGGTGACGCCGTGGATAATATCCCGGGCATTGCCGGCGTGGGTGAAAAAACCGCAGCCAAACTTTTAAAGGAATATGGCAATCTCGAAAATGTGGTTGCCAATGCTGAAAATATTAAAGGCGCTCTGGGTAAAAAAATTGTTGACGGAAAAGCATCCGCATTATTGAGTAAAAAACTCGCTACGATCATTACAAATGTTCCGGTACAATTTCACGAAGAAGCGTTTTGTTTAAAGGAATGGAATAAACCTGCCCTGATAGAAGTATTCACAGAACTGGAATTTAAAACGCTTGGTAAAAGAATTTTGGGTGATGACTTTAATGTATTTCAAACGGCCCCGGTTGGCGTTCAAACAGACCTGTTCGGAAATGCCATTGAAAGCGCTGCTGCCAGAACTATAATTGAAAAAGTGGAGGATAATGAAATTGATGACACCAGTTTGGCTGCTTCAAAAAACATCAACAATACGCCACATGAATATATTTTGGTTGATGATGAAGACAAGATAAAAGAGCTGGTGAATGTATTAATGCAGCAAACTGAGATCTGTTTTGATACAGAAACCACCGGCATTGATGCGAACGATGCAGAACTGGTAGGCATGAGCTTTTCTTACAAACCTAGTGAGGCTTATTTTGTTACCTGCAGCAATGAATATGAAGCCACCTGTAACCTGCTTGAATTATTAAAACCGCTGTTTGAAAATACGGCACTCACCTGGATAGGGCATAATATTAAATATGATATGCTCGTATTAAAATATTATAACCGGGAAATAAAAGGCCAGGTATATGATACAATGCTGGCGCATTACGTGGTGGAACCAGACGGTAAACGCAGTATGGATATGCTGAGCGCGCAATTTTTAAGCTATGAACCTGTACATATTGAAGAATTGATTGGCAAGAAAGGTAAACAGCAGGGCACTATGCGGGATGTGGAAATTCAAAAGCTTAAAGACTATGCTGCGGAAGATGCCGATATTACCTTGCAGCTAAAACACGCTCTGCATCCTTTGCTAAAAACAAAAGAAGTTGAACGCGTTTTTTATGAAGTAGAGAACCCGTTGGTGAAAGTATTAACCGACATGGAATATGCCGGTGTAGCTATTGATGTTCCTTTTCTTATGAATTATTCAAAGGAACTGGAACGTGAAGCTTACCAGGCAGAACAGGCAGTATATGCCGGCGCCGGTGTAAAATTTAATATTGGTTCACCAAAGCAGCTAGGTGAAGTATTGTTTGAAAAATTAAACCTGAACCCATCAGCCAAAAAAACCAAAAGCGGCCAATATGCAACCGGTGAAGATGTGCTGATGAAACTCGCAAACAATAACCCTATCGTTGCAGATATTCTGGCTTACAGGCAATTAACTAAACTTAGGTCAACTTATGTAGATGCGTTGCTTTCCAGCACAGTGGGATCCGAAGCTTGGAATTCACGTGACTTGAAGTCGCGGC
>JADMIO010980167.1_pt1 | contig 117642 bp, 97 predicted proteins | sample 8958161 | NCBI WGS metagenome assembly JADMIO01 (sample SAMN16585339, study PRJNA669376) | soil metagenome | isolation source: Crop rotation soil | place: USA: Cullars Rotation, Alabama | collected 2011
GCCGCGACTTCAAGTCACGTGAATTCCAAGCTTCGGATCCCACTGTGCTGGAAAGAACTTCGACACTTATTCGGTGAAGATCGACTCCGTCAATCACACCGTGACACTCAAGAACCTCGCTGATAGTACGATGCAAGGAACGGTCGCTTACCAGCGGCCTACGCCTGATCGCCTCGTGCTTGACGGCGATCTCGGCGGCAAGCGATTTCAGCTCGTCATGAAAGAGCACGACCTCAAGAAATTTTTCCTCGTGAGCCGAAGCCAAGGATTGCATTGGGTGCAGGAATTCCCCATCAACCGCTGACGTAGCGAGTGAGCACGCGGGCGTCGCTCGACGCCGTCGTCATTGGTTCCGGACCGAATGGGCTCGCCGCGGCGATAGCAGTCGCGCGCGCAGGGTACTCCGTTCGCGTGTACGAAGCGCAACCGGCCCTCGGCGGCGGAATGCGCTCGGCTGAGCTCACGCGGCCGGGATTCGTGCACGATGTCGCGTCGACCGTGCACGCGCTCGTGTTGATGTCGCCGTTCCTCAAGACACTGCCCCTGGCAGAATTTGGTTTAGGGTTCGCTCAACCAGCTGCTCCATTTGCGCATCCGCTCGACGATGGATCGGCGGTGGTCGTCGAACGATCAGTTGAAGAGACGGCGCGAGCGCTCGACGGAACCGACGGCCGCGCGTATCGCAAGGTGATTGCGCCGTTCGTCGAGTCGTCGGAGCGTCTCATGGAGTCGCTCCTCGGCCCGTTCAGTCTTCGCCATCCGATTCGCATGGCGAAGTTCGGGCGATTCGCCGGCCGATCCGCGTCGAGCCTCGCGCGACACGCGTTTGATAGCGAGCGCACACGCGCGATGTTCGCGGGCGTCGCGGCGCACAGCATGGTTCCTCTCGAAAAGCTGGCGACCTCGGGCTATGCGCTTGGCCTCATCATCGCGGCGCACGCTGTTGGCTGGCCGGTCGCGCGCGGCGGATCGCAGCAGGCAAGCAACGCGCTTGCCGCATATCTCCGCTCGCTCGGCGGCGAGATCGTGACTGGCGCGCCGATCGAATCACTCGACGCGCTTCCGAAGTCACGTGTCGTCCTGTGCGACGTGACGCCGCGGCAGTTGATGCGGATCGCAGGCGATCAGTTGAGTGGGTTCTATCGCTGGCGTCTCTCGCGCTTCCGATACGGTCCCGGCGTGTTCAAGATGGACTGGGCATTGAATGCGCCAGTGCCGTGGACCGCGGCCGACTGTGCGCGCGCGGGCACCATCCACATCGGCGGATCGCTTGCCGACATCTCGGAATCTGAGCGTGCGGTGTGGGAGGGGCGCGTCTCGGAAAAACCCTACGTGCTGGTCGTTCAACCGACGCGGTTCGATGCGACTCGCGCGCCCGAGGGAAAGCACACCCTGTGGGCCTACTGTCACGTCCCGAACGGATCGACCGTGGACATGCGCGATCGCATCGAGGCTCAAATCGAGCGCTTCGCGCCGGGCTTTCGAGATTGCATCATTGAGAGAAGTATGATGAGACCCGCGGACCTCGAACGTGGTAATGCCAATCTCGTCGGCGGAGACATCGCGGGCGGCGCGGCTGATCTCGCTCAGCTCTACGCGCGTCCGATGGTTACGCTGCACCCGTATCGGACGTCGATCGACGGCGTATTTCTCTGCTCGTCGTCGACGCCGCCGGGCGTTGGTGTGCACGGCATGTGTGGTTTTCACGCTGCCGAAGACGCGCTTCGCTATCTGGGCACGGCGAGAATCAGATAGATCGCAGTGGGAACGGTCCTTTTCGGCGCGTTGCGACCTGGGCGTCATCCAGGCGCGTTAGGATCGCTATCCGTACTGCGACCTAAACCCAGAAGTGCGGGTTTGCACGCGGAGGCGCGGAGATGCGGAGACGCGGAGACCTGCAGAACAGCGGTTTTTTGAAAAGTTTTTTTCATCTGCTGTTCTCCGCGGACTCCGCATCTCCGCGCCCTCCGCGTGAGCATGCGGTTACGCGGTTACGCCGTGACTGCGGGAACTGCCTTGGGGGAGAGCGATCCTAACGGCGGGCTCCGCTTGCGCTCCGCTCGCCGCAGGATGACCGCTGGCGCATCGACTAGCGAGCCGGCCGGAAATGGTCGCCGAGTACATTGAAGCACAGCACTGTGAGGAAGATGAACGCGCCCGGGAAGATGCCGAGCCATGGTTCGGTCACCATCGTCGTTTGCGCCTGATAGAGCATGTTTCCCCAACTCGCCGTCGGCGGCTGCACACCGACGCCGAAGAAACTCATCGCACTCTCGAGAAGAATTCCGCGGCCGACCGCGATCGTCATCGCCACCGAGACGGCGGGAAACGTCGCCGGAAGAACGTGCCGCCGAAGAATGCGTTCAGGGGCGCCGCCGAGCGCTCGGGCAGCCGCGACGAAATCACTCGTCTTGACTGATTGGACGTCGGCGCGAACGACGCGCGCCATCTCCATCCAACCGACGAGCCCCACGAGCACGACAAGGCTCGGAACCCCGGGTTCGATCACAGCGGCGGCAATCATCAAGAGTGGCAGACGCGGAATCGACAACATCGCGTCCGTAAACCGCATCAGGGCATCGTCGACCCAGCCACCAGCGTAGCCCGCGAGCGCGCCGATCGTGACGCCGATCGCGGCGCTCATGACTGCCGACACCGTTCCAATCGCCAGCGATACGCGCGCGCCGAAGATGACGCGCGTCAACAGATCGCGTCCCAGCTCATCCGTGCCGAACCAATGCGACAACGACGGCGCCGCTCGGCGATGCGCCAGGTCGATGGCGTCGAATCCATACGGCGCAACGATCGGCGCGAGAATCGCGAGCAGCAACATCGTCGCGAGAAGAGCGAGCGCAGTCGCCGCCGGCCGCCGATCGGTGTTACTCATGCGGCCTCTCGTGTCCGCGGATCGATCACATGAATCGCGACGTCGGCCAAGAGATTCAGCACCGCGACCGCGATCGACCCGCACATCAGGAAGGCCATGAGCACGGTGTAATCGCGCTTTGCCAACGATTCGGTGAAAAGGCCGCCCACGCCTGGCCACGCGAACACACTCTCGGTGACCACCGCGCCACTCGCCATGATGGACGCATCGAGTAACACGACCGTGACGAACGGCAAGAGCGCGAACCGAAGCGCGTGTCGCATGACCACGCGTCGTTCGCTCGCGCCGCGTGCGCGCGCGGCGGTCGTGAACGGCATGGCGAGCGCGAGATGCATCGATCCGCGCAGATAGCGTGACCACCCTGCTGCTTGCGCGCTCGCGAGAACGATCGCCGGCAGTATCAGATGCATCATGCGATCCGCGAAGCCACTCAGTCCTATCGTCGACCGACCAGACGACGGAAGCCAGCCCAACGCATTCGCGAACACGAGTTGTAGGACGAGGCCGAACCAAAACACTGGAAGCGAGATCCCGGCGACAGCGCCGATCGTCGCGGCCCGATCGAAGCCGCGTCTCACGGACGCGACGACGCCAACAAATAGGGCGACGATGACGCCAAGCACGGTCGACGTTCCCACGAGCTCGAGCGTCGCCGGCACCCGCTCGAAGAGTCTCTCCATGACCGGACGGCCGTCGGCATAACTGAAGCCCCAGTCGCCACGGACGAATGCTGAGAGCCACGACAAATACTGAACCGGCAGCGGCTGGTCGAGACCGAGCTGGCGCTTGAGCCGCTCGATGTCCTCCGGGCGGACATTTGGATTCTCTAAATACAGCGTCAGCGGTCCGCCGGGCGTCGCGTGGATCAAGACGAACACCAGCACCGAGACGATCAACAACAACGGGATCGTCTGGGCGAGCCGGCGGACCAGGAAGCGCATCGACTCAGGTCGTCAGCGGGATCGACACCCAGCGTCGCTCGCGGAACGAGAGCTCGACGGCATTGATCAACTCCTGCACATGCGCTGCGTCGTCGAAGTTGCCTTGATTCTCGACTCCGCCGCCAACGATCTCGTCGAGAAAGTTGCGAATGAGGTTGGCGTAGAAGAGCGATCGCCACGATTCGCGTTTCGTACCGCCCGGCGGATAGAACTCCGGCGGCACTTCGATCTCGCGAAACTCGACCTGATCGCCGGTCGCGGCCTTGAGCGACTCGCAGATCCCATTCTCTTCGACGAGCCGGCAAATGAGCGCTCCTTTGCTACCATAGACTCGCGCTTCAAGTCCCGGGTAATTCCCCACCGTGACGAAGCTCGTTTGAATCGAGCCGAGCGCACCGCTCGCATACTCGCCGATGAAGATGTCGCCATCGTCGATGTTCATGCGCATCATCGTTCCCGTCGCGCGGACGACGCGATTCGGAATGAAATTCTTCATCGTGCCGACGACTTGCTCGAAGCGGCTCCCCATGAAGAGATGGCCGAGGTCCATGATCGGCGCGCCGTATCCTTCGAGCGACGACACCTGAATCACCGACTGGTCGGCGGTGTGGTCGACCTGCCGAAGGGGCGTCTGCGGGTCGAGCCACTGCGAATTTTGCTCGTAGCCGTTGAAGATGAACGGGGTGCCGACAAACCCCTCGTCGATGAGATGCTTCATGTACTGCATTGCCGGCGCGTATCGAAAGGTGAAGCCCGCTTTTGTCTTCAGTCCCTTCTCGCGCGCGAGTGCCGCGGCGCGCTGCGTGTCGCGATAGTCGTAGGCGATGGGCTTCTCGCAGAGGACGTGCTTCCCCGCCTGCAACGCGGCCCACGTCAGCTCGAAGTGCGTTGCGCTCGGCGTGCAGACGTCGACGAGATCGATGTCGCTCCGCGCAATCAGCTCGTCATGCGATCCATAGTAGTTCGGAATTCCAAACTTCTCGGCGAATGCTTTCGCACGATCGACGACTGGATCGGCGATTGCCACGAGCTCGCAGCGTGGATCGCGCTTGTATCCCGGCAGGTGAGCAAATTCCGCCCAGGCGCCGGCGCCGAGTACTCCGACGCGTACGGTCATTTAGTACTTCCGCTCCCTGTTGAAGACGTTGATCATCGGCCGACCGTCGAGATAGCGGTGCAGATTCTCGATGAAGAGATCGACGAGTCGATCGTTTTCCGGATAGACAGTACTCGCCGAATGCGGCACGAGAAGCACGTTCGGCAAATCCCACAGCGGACTCGTTGTCGGAAGAGGCTCTTTCGCGAAGACATCGAGCCCAGCGCCGCGGAGACGCCCGTTCGCGAGCATCTCGGCCAGAGTCGGTTCGTCGATGGCCGACCCGCGACCAATGTTGATGATCACCGCGCGCTCTGGCAGTAACTCGAGTCGCCGGCGGTCGATCATGTTTCGGGTGAGCGGAGTGTCCGGCGCGATCAGGACGAGGAAGTCAGCTTCCGTGAGCTCGCCATCGAGACCCTCCAGATCGACCATGCGGCTGACACCGGGTGGAACGTCGCCAGTCGAGCGCCGATGCCCAACGACCTCGATCCCGAAACCCGAAGCAAGTTCCGCAATGCGTCGTCCGACACCGCCCATGCCGATGACGACCATGCGCGTGCCGGCGATCTCGTATCCGCAGTAACGCTCCCAGCGCTTCTCGGCCTTCAGCGCATTGATCCGCGGGATCTCTTTCGTAAAGTATAAAGCCGCGGTGATGACGAATTCCGCGAGCGGCTGCGCGTGAATGCCGGCCGCGTTCGTCACGACGAGATCCGAAGCCGCGACGCCGATGTTCTCGAGCATGGGCCCAATGCCGGAGCTCGTGGATTGAACCCACCGGAGCTTGGGAGCGCGACGCAGCATCTCTTTCGGCTGCTCCCAATCGAAATCGAACGAGACTTCGGCGCGCGCAAGGAGCGATGCCCAGTGCGCACGCTGCGCGTCGGTCAGCTGGCGATGCGGGCCGTGATGATCCGCGACGTAGCGCGTCGTCGGCAAGATCTCGGGCTCGTACATCACGTTGACGCGCTCCGGCTCGGCCGCCGCAATTCGATCGGCGTGGCTCTGATCCAGCGGGGACGCGATGAGAACATCGACGCGCTCTCGCGGTGTCGTCATCTAGTTTTGCTTCGTGGTTGAGATTTCCCACTCGTGAACGTTCCAGAAAGGGCCGGCGTTCGTCGGGTTGCCCTTGAAGTTCGCGAGCGTTGCCGGGACGGCATCGATCTTCGACGTGTTGTAGAGGGTGAGCTCGACGGCTTGATCCGTGATTCTGCGCTGGGCCTCGCGAAGGAGTTCGCCGCGTTTTTTCTGATCGACCGTGCGATCGGACTCGTAGAGGATCTTCGTCAGCGCGGGATCGCGATAGTAGTTGATGTTTCGGCCGGCTGGAGGCATGCGGTCATCCGCGAACATCAGCGTCAACTCGGGATCGGGGCCGAGCTGCCACCAGTGCAGCATCGCCTCGAAATCACCCGCGAACCACACGCCGCTGATCGACGTGCCGTCCATGAGTTTCACTTTCATGTCGACGCCAACGTCCCTCAGCTGCTTTTGAATCGCTTGTGAGACATTCTCGCGAATTGCGAAGCCAGCTTGCGTTATGAGGGTGAAGGAGAGCGGCTTGCCGTCCTTCTCGCGAATTCCTGTGGCGCCCGGTTTCCATCCTGCCTCGTCGAGCAGTGACTTCGCTTTTGCCGGATCGAAGGCGTACGACGTGACGTTCGGCTCGTAGGCCCAGGACAACGGCTGAATCGGGCCGTTCGCGATCGTCACTTCGCCTTCGAGAATCGTCCTCACAATCGTCTCGCGATCGATCGCGTGGGCGAGCGCTCGGCGAACGCGAACGTCGGTGAACGGTGTGAACTTGCTCTCGTTGAGCGTCACGTGCTCGTAGCCGTTGCCGACGACGCGGTTGAGACGGATCGACGGAACGTCCTTGAGCTCACGAACTTTGTCCCACGGTATGAGCGCGACAACGTGCAGCTCACCCGCGCGTAGTTGATTGATTCGAGTCGACGTGTTCGCGATGAACCGAAACAAGAGCTTCTTGATCTTCGGGTAGTTGGCGCCACGCCAATAGTTTGGGACCGCCTCGAGCAGCACGTACTCGCCGGTCTTCCACTCCACGACGCGATAGGGACCCGTACCGAGCGGATTGCGGTTGTAGTCGTTTGCCTTGTCGATGTCGCGGCCCTCGAGCAGATGCTTCGGGAGCGTACCGCGAAAGAACTGCATCTCGTATGGCGCGTACACTTCTTTATAGTGCACGACAGCCGTCAACGAGTCGGGCGTGTCGACGCTCGCGATGCGATCGAAGCCGTCCGTGCTCTCTGGCTTCCAGTCGCCTTTGTTGATGGCGTCGACGGTGAATTTTACGTCGGCGGACGTGTGCGGCTTTCCGTCATGCCATTTGATGCCGGGACGGAGTTTCCATGTGACGTCCATCCCGCCATCGGGACGCAGTTTCACGCCGCCATTCTCGAGTGTCGGAACGCTCTCGGCGAGAACTGGAACCGTGTTCATGTGCTCGTCCGTCGTCACGAGTCCTTCAATGACACACGACTGAATGTCCTCGAGGATATGCGTCGCGTAACGATTCATCGTGTCGGGCTCGCGATCGTATCCGACGATGAGCAGATCATTCGACGGACCCGCGCGACCTGCACCGCCGCCACAGGCAGTGAGTAAGGCCGCCAACGCGAAGCCAATTCGCCGAGGGGACATCGTCATGCGCCGGTTGTCATGAGCTGCGTAATGAGCGGAATGGGTAGCGAGCCGAAGTTGAGAAGCTCGTCATGAAATTTCTTTAGAGAAAACAGACTGCCGTGCTCGCGTTCGAGGGCCGTTCGCAGCCGCACGATGCCTTCGGTCCCGAGCCAATAGATGATCGCCGTACACGGGAACATCGATGCCTTCACGACTTCGTTCCGAGCGACATCGGCGCTGCCGCCAACCGAGTCGACCCAAAATCGAACTGCGTCGTCGAACGACGTCGATCCCTGGTGCAGCTCGATGTCGACGATTGCCCGCGCGAGAAACCGGACCCGCGAGTGAGCCTCCGAAACTCGCTCCAACGGATCGAGAAACCCAAGTTCCTCCATGAGGCGTGTGGCGTAACACGCCCACCCTTCTGCCATCGTCGCACCAGAGAGCATCGCCAGCCGACTCGCACAGTCGACCGCCGCGATCCGACCAATTCGAGATCGAGCGCGCGTCGACGCATGCCAGTTCTGCACGTGATGCCCAATCGCGCCGTGGTGCACGACGTGATTCAGCTTGATGACACTATCGTTCCACAAGCGCAGATGTTGCTCGACGTTGTTCGCGGGAAGTGCCGGCACCACGTAGTCGTACACGTCGAACCGGTCGAGCGGCGCCGGCGACCGGTAAAACAGATAGTACAGAAAAGGCGCGGCGTCGGCCGTCCACTCGGGATACGGCACGTAGCGGATCGGCCAGTCTCCCCATGTGACGACATTTTTTTCTTCGGCGCGCGAACGACATGCGGTCCACACCCGCTCGAATGACGCGAGGTAGTCGTCCGGCGTTGGATGCTTGGCCGCAAGCTGCTGCTGCACCCCAGCCCACCCAGATGGACCAGCCAAGTACTCGAGACGCTCTTTCGCTTCAATCAACTCCGCACGTGCCGACGCGAGAAGCGTCGCACGCGATTCCGCGCACCAATGTCCACGCTCGAGAAGAAAGTCGTATCCGTGCGCACCAAGCGACATCGCGCTGGCGGTTGCTGCTGGACGTCCTTCGAGCCACGATGAGAATTCACTGAAGGCCCTCCGCGCTCGTCCTGCCGCAGCCCGCAAACGCTGAGTGAACTGACTCGACGGGCGGCATGCCGCGATCCATTTCTCGACCCCACTCCCGAAGAGAACTGCAGCTCCTTCACATTCGCGCTGTGCTTTTGCAGTCCATGTCGCGGGCGTATCGAAGGTCAGCGTCGCACGGGCCTGGTCGAAGAAATTGGGCGTCGACTCGAGACGCGCCGCCGCATCATGCATGCGTTGCTCGACCGGCGCAAAATCGCGAGTCATCAGGCCGATAACGCCGAAGATCGCTTCCCCGGTCCAAAGCGAAGGATTCCCCCGCACCCCGTGCGTCCCTCCGTTCTCGGCGAGCTGAATTTCGAGAAAGCGGCGCGCGAGCTCGGCGTCGAGGGCGTCGGCGTCTGCACGAAGCGTATCGATGCTCGATGTCGGCGGATGCTCGGCTGACAACCGGTCGGCAACCTGACGCATCTCCGCGTCGAGCTCGGTCAGCCCATTCGCCGACCAATTGGGAAGCACGGAGTCGTAGTCGTGCATCCCAGTGAACGTCGCAGTCACGGGGCGCCGACGATAATAGTGCGCGAGGAACTCGTCGAGCGACTGGCTCATCCGGTCGCGTCCGCCGGTCGCTCGATATCGCAAAGTGAGATTTGCATTGGTCTGAAAACTTGCTTGAAGCACGGCGCGCAGACTAGCAACTCCGTCCACTGCGTCGTAGATCACTCGCGACCAGTCAAACCCATCTCTCCACTCTTGGCCAACCCCATGTCACCCACCCGCCGAGATTTTGTGAAGAGCGGCGCGGCCGCCGCGGCTGCCGCCGTTGTTGGACCTCGAATCCTATCGGCGTCGCCCGGGATCATCACGACGCCGACCGCCTTTTTCGCCGACGACCTCGCCCTCGAGGCGATCAGTGCTGCGAAGGACGCCGGCGCGCAGTACGCCGACGCCCGCATCGGCAGCTATCGGCGCCAAACGCTCAACACCCGCGAACGCCAGATCACCGGCGTCACCGACTCCGAGTCGTATGGGATCGGGGTTCGAACGCTGGTGGACGGTGCGTGGGGGTTTGCGTCGACCGCGACCATGACGAAAGAAGCAGTCGTCAAATGTGCGCGAGACGCCGTCCGTCTTTCCCGAGCCGCAAAGAGCACGATGCGTCGACCCGTCGAGCTGGCGCCGGTCGCTCCCGCAAAAGGCACGTGGATCACCCCGATCGTGAAGGACCCGATCGATGTTCCGATCGAAGAGAAGGTCGCGCTCCTGTTCGCGACGAACGAAGCCGCGCTCAAGGTCCCCAAGATTCGCTTCTGTACGTCGGGCCTCCAGCTCCTCCGCGAAGTCAAAACACTCGCGACGACCGAAGGGACGCTCATCACGCAGACCTTCATTCGCTCCGAAGCCTCATTCAGCGCGACAGCCGCGGGCGACGGACGTACCGAGAGTTTCTCCGAAGAGCTCCCGCCACGAAGCCAGGGCTGGGAGTACATCGAGTCGCTCGACTTGCCCGGCCATGCAGCGGAGTGGGCGCAGGTTGCCGTCGAGAAGCTGTCGGCAAAGCCCGTCGAGCCCGGGCGCTACGATCTCATTCTTCAGCCGACGAACCTCTGGCTCACGATCCACGAGTCCATCGGTCACCCGACCGAGCTGGATCGAGCGATGGGCTTCGAGGCGAACTTCGCTGGAACGAGCTTCGTGTCGCCGCCGGACAAGATGATTGGAAAACTCAAATACGGCCCGGCCTTCATGAACATTCAGGGCGACCGGACGCAGGAACACTCCGTCGGGCTCTGCGCATGGGACGACGAAGGCGTTCCAGCCGACAAGTGGCTCATCATCGACAAAGGAATCTTCAAGGAATACCAAACGACGCGCGAGCAGGCAGCATGGGTGTCGTCGCTCACGGGCACGAAGAAGTCGCACGGCTGCTCGTATGCGGACTCTTGGGACTCGGTGCAGTTCCAGCGCATGCCGAACGTATCACTGTTGCCGAACGACAAGGATGTCTCGCTCAACGACATCGTCTCCGCGACTGACAACGGCATCATGATCCGCAACCGCGGATCGTGGTCGATCGACCACCAGCGGTACAACTTCTCGTTCTCAGGTCAGGCCTTCTATGAAGTGAAGGGGGGCAAGGTCACCGGCATGCTGCGCGATGTCGCGTATCAGGCCAACACGCCGGTCTTCTGGAACTCGATGGACATGATCGGCGGCAAATCGAGCTATTGGCTCGGCGGAACCTTCTCGGATGGCAAAGGTGAGCCGCAGCAGTTGAATTCGATCAGTCACGGCTGTCCTCCCGCCCGGTTCAAAGGCGTGAACATCATCAACACCGGGAGGGACGTCTGATGCCGCCGAAATCACTGTTCCAAGGCGCGTCCGATCTTTTCCTCTCGCGCGACGCCGCGAAATCGCTCTGCGATCGCATTCTCTCGTTCTCGAAGGCAAACGAGTGCCGCGTCAACATTCGCAGCGGTTGGAGCGGCAACACGCGCTTCGCCGGCGGACAGGTCACGACATCGGGCAACGGCTCCGACACGACGATCACGGTACAGAGCACGATCGGGAAGCGACGCGCGTCGGCGACAACCAACAAACTCGACGACGAAAGCCTGCGTCGCACCGTCGATCTTGCCGAGCGGTTGGCGAAGCTCTCGCCGGAAGATCCAGAGTTGATGCCGGAGCTCGGGCCGCAAACGTATTTAGAGATTCCTAACTACTTCGAGAGCACGGCAGGACTCTCGCCCGAATCGCGCGCGGCCGCGGCGAAGAAGGCCATCGAGACCGCCGAAGGCGTGTGGAAAGGCGCCGGCTCGTCCGGCGATCTCTTCGTCGCCGGATTCCTCGACGCCGACGCTGGTGCAAACATCGTCGCGACCAGCAAAGGGTTGTTCGCCTATCATCGTTCGTCGAACGTCCGCCTCAGCAACACCGCGCGTACGCCGGAAGGAACGGGGTCCGGCTGGGCTGCCTCGAACGCACGCGACTGGACCAAGATCGACCCGACCTTCCTCGGCCGTCGCGCCGCGCAAAAGGCCGTGCAGTCGCGTTCACCCGTTGCAATCGAACCGGGACTTTACACCGTCGTGCTCGAGCCGGCCGCGGCCGCGCAACTCGTCGGCCAGGTCGCGGGAGCGCTCAACGCGCGAAACGCAGAGGAAGGCCGCAACGCGTTCTCGCAAAAAGGCGGCGGCACGAAGCTCGGCCAAAAGGTGTTCGACGAGCGCGTGACCTTTTACTCCGATCCGGCCGACCCGCAGATTCTCGGCGACCCGTTCGACGCCGAGGGATTCCCGGCAGGTCGTAACGTGTGGATCGACAAAGGGGTGTTAAAAGAACTCCAATACACGCGCTTCTGGGCCCAGAAGAAAGGCGTGAAGCCGACGAACGGCGGCGGTGGTGGTCGTGGGGGCGGCGGTGGCGGCGGTGGCTTTGGTGGCGGTGGTGCCGTGCGTATGCAGCCCGGCACGAAGACGCTCGCGGAGCTCATCGCCGGATGCGACCGCGGTGTGCTTTGTACCCACTTCTTCTATACGAACGTCCTCGACCCGCGGTCGATGATGCTCACTGGCATCACGCGCGACGGCACGTTCCTCATTGAGAAGGGCAAGATCGTCCGGCCGGTGAAGAACTTCCGATTCAATCAGAGCATCGTGCAGATGCTCAATAGCATCGATGAAATCGGGAAGCCGGACGCGGCCGAGGCGGGGTCCCCTGCTCCGCCGATGCGCGTGAAGGATTTCAACTTCGCGAGCTTGTCGGACGCGGTCTGAGCCCCGCGAGTCATCCCGCTCGCAGCCCCGCGAGTCATCCTGCGCGCCGACAGGCGCGAAAGGATCGCTCTCCCAGCGCGGCAGTTCCGCCCTATTTGAGCGAGCCCGTTGCCATGGTTGGCAACGGGCTCGCTTGTTTTGGGCCGAAAGATTCAGAGATCCGTCAATTCAGGTGTTTCGCGCCGAGCGTGCAAAGAGCAAATTCAAGGGCGCTCTGAACCATTCCGGATCCGACTGACCTTGCCTTCGTCGCTGACTAACTTCGGCTTTCTCGAAAAACACGACGCACAGCTCGTGCGCCTCGGGATGTTAGCCGAACGGTATTTCGCCGAGGACCCGAACACTTGCCTTCTGAAGCTCCGCCAGCTTTGCGAGCTTCTCGCGCAGATGGCTGCGTCCAAGGTCGGACTCTACACGTCTCACGACGAATCGCAGTACGATCTCCTACGGCGCCTGCAGGATCAGAACGTGCTTCAGCGCGACGTCGCTCAGCTGTTCGGTGAAGTTCGACGCGCCGGAAACGCCGCCAACCACGCGGTCTCAGGCAATCACCGCACGGCGCTCGCCATGCTCAAGATGTCATGGCAGCTCGCAATCTGGTTCCATCGAAGCTTCGCCGACCGCGCCTTCAGGCCAGGGCCTTTCATCCCGCCATCGGCGCCGAAAGACGAAAGCGCGGAGCTTCGGGCAGAGCTCACCGCCCTCAATCAAGCTCTCGCTGAATACAAAGCCGCGCACCGCGACACCTCCGAGCGACTCGCGTCGACGGAGGCCGCGCTCAAGGGGGCTCGCGACGAACAAGCATTTTGGGAGCAGATCGCAACCGAGACCGAAGAAGCGAAGGCCGCGCTCGAGCAAAAGTTGGCAGCGGAGCAAGCGCGAGCTCTCGCTCAGTCAAAGGCCGAGCTCGAGCTGAAGATCAGCGCAGCCGCCGAGGCCGCGCAAAAAGTGGAGCTCGACGAGGCCGAGACCCGAAAACTGATCGACGCGCAGCTGCGCGACGCCGGCTGGGTCGCCGACTCGGCGAATCTGCGGTATGCCAGCGGAACGCGGCCAGAAAAAGGCAAAAATCTCGCGATCGCCGAATGGCCGACGGCCACTGGGCCGGCTGACTACGTCCTATTCGCGGGACTCATTCCGATCGCCTCGGTCGAAGCAAAGCGCAAGAACGTCGACGTTTCCGCGTCGTTGCAGCAAGCCAAACGATACAGTCGCGGATTCAAGCCCAGCGAGGGACTCACGCCGCTGGGCGGACCATGGGGAGAGTACAAACTGCCATTCGCGTTTTCGACGAACGCACGACCGTACCTCCGTCAGCTCGCGACGCGCAGCGGAACATGGTTCTGCGACTTGCGGCGCGCGGAGAACATCGGCTACGCGGTTGACGGATGGCACACGCCGGAAGGGCTCGTTGCACTTCTCAAGCGGGACGAGGCCGAAGCAAACGCGCAGTTGCGCGACGAACCCTTCAACTACGGCTTCCCGGTTCGCGACTACCAGCAGACCGCCATCCGCAAAATCGAAGACGCGATCGCCAACGGCCAACGCGAAATGTTGCTCGCGATGGCCACCGGCACCGGCAAGACGAAGACGTGCATCGCACTCATCTATCGTCTGCTCAAGGCGCAGCGCTTCCGACGCATCCTCTTCCTCGTCGACCGCTCCGCCCTCGGCGAACAGGCCGCGAACGCTTTCAAGGACACGCGGATGGAGAGCCTGCAGACGTTCAGCGACGTCTTCGGAATCAAGGAGCTCGAGGATCAAAAGCCCGACGACGACACGTACGTCCACATCGCGACCGTACAAGGGCTCGTCAAGCGTGTCCTCTACGCCGGCGAGGATCAGCCGCCGCCAACGGTGGATCAATACGACTGCATCGTCGTCGACGAATGCCACCGCGGCTACCTGCTCGACCGCGAGCTCTCCGATACCGAGCTCGGATTCCGCAACTACGACGAGTACATCTCGAGCTATCGTCGAGTGCTCGACTACTTTGACGCCGTGAAAATCGGGCTCACGGCCACCCCTGCCCTTCACACGACTGAGATTTTCGGTAAACCCGTCTTCGACTACAGCTACCGCGAGGCGGTGATCGACGGCTATCTCGTCGATCACGAACCGCCGATCCAGATCGACACGCAGCTCTCGAAGGAAGGCATCGTCTGGAAGGTCGGCGAGCAGGTTCCGACCTACAACGCGGCGAAGAGTCAGATCGATCTCTTCACGACGCCCGATGAAATCAGGATCGAAGTCGATGGATTCAACCGAAAGGTCATCACCGAGTCTTTCAATCGGGTCGTCTGCGACTACCTCGCCGGAGAGATCGATCCATCCTCGCGTCAGAAGACGCTCATCTTCTGCGCGAATGACGCGCATGCGGACCTCGTCGTCGATCTCCTCAAAAAGGCGTTCGAAAAACAGTACGGAAGCATCGACGACGACGCGGTTCTCAAGATCACCGGCGCCGCGGACAAACCGTTGCAGCTCATTCGCCGGTACAAGAACGAGCGCAACCCGAATGTGGCCGTGACGGTGGACCTGTTGACAACGGGAGTCGACGTCCCAGAGATCTGCAATCTGGTTTTCATGCGACGCGTCAACAGCCGCATTCTTTTCGACCAGATGCTCGGCCGCGCCACGCGGCTGTGTCCGGAGATCGGCAAGGAAGCGTTCCGGGTCTTCGACGCGGTCCGGATCTACGAGGCGCTCGAGAAGATGACCGCGATGCAACCCGTGGTCGTCGATCCGTCGATCAGCTTTAGCCAGCTCGCGCGCGAGCTCGCGACCGTAAGAACCGACGTCGAACGAGAGGTCATTCGCGATCAGTTCGTGGCGAAGCTGCAGCGGAAGAAACGGCATTTGAGCGACGCACAATCTCAGGAGTTCGAGGCGCGGGCAGGGATGACGCCAAACGCGTTCATTCGAGAGCTTCGGGCGAAGTCACTCTCGGACATCGCCGCGTGGTTCGTTCAGAATTCGGACCTCGGCGAGATACTCGACCGATCGAATGCGACGCGCCGCTCGTCCACGTTTTTGTCGACCCACGACGACGCGCTTGTCGGTGCCGAACGAGGGTATGGGAAGGCGGCGAAGCCCGAGGACTACATCAACGAGTTCAAGGCGTTCATCGAGAGTCGCGGAAACGAGATCCCAGCGCTGATCGCCGTCCTCACGCGTCCGCGCGACCTCACGCGCAAGCAACTGCGCGAGCTGGCCCTCGAGCTCGATCTCGCAGGATACAGCGAAACGAGTCTTTCGACCGCGTGGCGCGAGATGACGAATCAAGAGATCGCGGCAAGCATCATCGGTTACATTCGACAAGCCGCGCTCGGCGACCCGCTCGTGCCGTATGAAGAGCGAGTGGACCGCGCGCTTCGGGCGATCTTTGCGTCGAAGCAGTGGACGTCGCCGCAGCGGCAGTGGCTGCAGAAGATCGCGGCGCAGACGAAGGCGAACCTCATCGTGGATCGAGCCGCGCTCGACGATCCCGATCTCGTCTTCAAGCGTGAGGGCGGCGGATTTACGCGGCTCGATAAGATCTTCGGTGGTGAGCTTCAGCAGGTCTTGGAGAACTTCAACGAATCACTCTGGCAGCCTCCGGCCGCCTGACGCATAGGAATTCATGGCAACGGTCACACACGACATTGTCCAGAAACTCTGGAATCTTTGCAATATTCTGAAGGACGACGGAGTCACGTATCATCAATACGTGAGCGAGCTGACGTACCTGCTCTTTCTCAAGATGGCCAAGGAGACGGGAACGGAGGATCAGATCCCGAAGGGCCATCGCTGGAGCGACCTCGAGGCGAAGCCTGCACCCGAGCGTCTCGATGCGTACAAAAAGATGCTGGTCGATCTCGGGTCGGCGAGGTCGCGTCTCGTGCAGGAGATCTTCAGCAACGCGAGCTCGTTCATCAAGAAGCCGGCGACGCTATCGACGCTCGTCGCCGAGATCGACAAGCTCGATTGGTATAGCGCGCGGCAGGAGGGGCTCGGCGACCTCTATGAGGGTTTGCTCGAGAAGAACGCGAACGAGAAAAAGTCAGGCGCGGGCCAATATTTCACGCCGCGGCCGCTGATCGACTCGATGGTCGCTCTCATGCAGCCGACGCTCGATGACGTGATTCAGGATCCTGCAGCGGGAACGGGCGGTTTTCTCATTTCCGCGAATCGGTATATCCGCGAGCACAGCAACCCGGACAAGTGGACGGAGGCGCAGCAGCGGAAGTATCGGCGCAACACGTTCTATGGAATGGAGCACGTGCAGGATGCGCATCGTCTCGCGCTGATGAACCTCATGTTGCACGGGATCGATTCCAATCCTGACGACGCCGGCATTCGCTATGGCGACACGCTGTCTGACGATGGCGCGAAGCTTCCGAAGGCGACGCTAATTCTGACCAATCCGCCGTTCGGCACGAAGAAGGGCGGCGGGTTGCCGTCGCGCACGGACTTCACGTTTCCGACGAGCAACAAGCAATTCTGTTTTTTGCAGCACATCTATCGCGGGCTGAAGCCAGGAGGACGCGCCGCGGTTGTGTTGCCGGACAACGTGTTGTTCGAGGGAAATGTCGGCAAACAGATCCGCGCGGATCTAATGGATAAGTGCAACCTGCACACAATCTTGCGGTTGCCAACAGGAATCTTCTATGCGCAAGGTGTTAAGACGAATGTGTTGTTCTTTACGCGCGGCGAGACGGAAACGGGCAACACTAAAGAAGTGTGGGTTTACGATCTGCGCGCCAACATGCCACAGTTTGGTAAGAAAACCCTGCTGGCCCGCGACCATTTCGCCGAGTTCGAAGAGGCTTTTGGGTCGGATCCGACCGGCGCGCCTAAAAGCCTCGCGAAGCGGAAGGACACCGGAGAGGAAGGGCGATTTCGAAAGTTCTCCCGCAGGCAGATAGCCCAGCGTGCAGAAGGTCTCGATATCACTTGGCTGAAGGACGACGCGCTACACGCGACACAAGACCTTCCGGCGCCGGCGGAATTAGCCCGAGAAGCTATGAGAGAAATGGAACTAGCGTTTCGAGAGTTGCGTGAGATTCTCGTTCAGCTCGGCGAATGCCCCGAGGAAACTGAAGCGTGAGCTTTTCCGGCGATTTGGACGACATCGTTGCAAAAAACGAAAGCGGCCTCCTTAGCAGCCACCCCAGTTGGTCGCGGGTCCGGTTAGGAGAAGTTGCAGAGGTCATTAACGGCTACCCCTTCGAATCTCGCTTCTTCGGTAAGACGAAAGGCGTGCCACTTCTGCGTATTCGAGACATACTGAGCTCCCTCACTGATACGCGGTACGCTGGCCCAATCCCGGAGGGCTACTGGGTAGATCCTGGCGAGATCATTGTCGGAATGGACGGTGACTTCAACTGCGCGCGTTGGGGTGGTGAGCGTGCGTTGTTGAACCAACGTGTCTGCAAGATTGTCGTCGATCGCTCAGTAATGGACGCCTCTTTTCTCCATCGCGTTCTCGGAGGCTACCTGGCGGCAATCAATCAGGAGACCTCATCGACCACTGTGAAGCACTTATCGTCTAGGACGATTGAACAGATTCCGCTGCCATATCCTCCGCTCGATGAACAAAAACGAATTGTAAATAAGCTCGAGTCACTTGTGCGACGGGTAGACGAAGGTAGAAAGCGTCTAGACAATACTCGTGCGATTATTGCGAGATTTCGCCGATCGGTTCTCGAATCTGCCATTCGCGGCCAACTAACAACTCGGTGGCGCGAATCTCGAAGCCTTCCGAGTTGGACGAAAATGCGAGCTGCCGACGCGTGCGACAAAGTCCAAAGCGGGGGTACTCCGAAAGAGGGTTTCGTTGATGTGCCGGGAGTACCCTTCCTTAAGGTTTACAACATCGTTCATCAGCAAGTGGATTTTCGGCATCGCCCTCAGTACCTACGTGTTGATTTGCACGAAGGACCTCTCAGGAAATCGTGCACGATGCCGGGCGATGTTCTGATGAACATCGTCGGGCCACCCCTTGGAAAAGTCGCGATCGTCCCGGATGACTTCCCTGAGTGGAACATCAATCAGGCCCTTACCCTTTTTAGACCAAGCACACGAATCAGTACCGGCTGGCTGTACATCGTTCTCAGCAGTGGATTGAACGTTGCAGCTATCGCTCACGAGACAAAGGGTAGTGCTGGACAGACAAACATCTCTTTGTCACAATGTCGCGACTTCGAGTTCCCCGTTCCTTCACCTGAAGAGCAAGCCGAGATCGTAGACATTGTGAACCTCCTCGTTGGGGTCGCGGAAGAGTTAGAGAAGAGGCATAGCTACGCGGCCCGATGCACTGATCGACTTGCTCAATCGTTGCTTGTATCAGCGTTCCGCGGCGAACTCGTCGCGCAGCACCCGTCGTTCAAACGGGTTTCGGATCCGTCGGCGCGACTTCAATCCAAGTCGCAGGATTCTTCTGCGCGATCTCGTCGCAGCACGAGCGAGCGCAAGTGAGTGTCAATGGCAGAAGCAAGTTTCGCGGACGATTTCGATAGACCGCCGTCGAAACAGCCCTGTACTGATCACGCTCGGTGCGGCGACAAAGTCCTCGATCTTCTCATCCAGCACGGCCTCGGCGTGCGCACGAAGACGGTTGAGCTCCTAGAGCTGGAAGCGGCTTCGCTCGAACCGTCAAAGGATGCTGAATAGTCGGGCCGACGCAGACGGACGTTCATGCCAACAATCGTTCGCATTCTTGGTATTGCCAACGATCGTTGGCACATGCTAGAATGCGGATGATCGTTGGCATTCTGCCAAATGCAAACGATCGTTGGCATCTAGTGCAATGATCGCTGGCATCGGAGGCACGCATGATCGTTCGAACGCCACGTGAAATCGGCTTGCTCGTCCGCGACAGACGCCGAGCCCAAGGCATTACTCAAGCAACGCTCGCCGAGCACATCGGCGCGAGCCGCGAATGGATTCGACTGCTCGAATCCGGCAAGCCGCGCCTCGAACTTGGCCTCACGCTGCGCGCGCTCACCGCACTCGGCATCAACCTGAACGCCGAGGTCGCACCACCAAGGAGCGATCGTGGCTGATACGGCCTTGCCCGACGCTCTCATCGTGCTGCTCGACGGCCGCACCGCAGGAACCCTCACGCGCGGGGCCACCGCTGGATCATACACATTTACTTATGATGAAAATTGGCAAAGGGATCCGTCGGCCTTTCCACTTTCATTGTCCATCCCACTTTCTAGCCGGACGCATGACGGGCCGCGCGTCTCCTATTACCTACGCGGGCTGCTGCCAGACAACGAGTCGCGGCTGAACGCGCTCGCGGCTGAATACAAAATCGATCCAGACGATCCATTTGCACTTTTGTCGCACGTTGGCGAGGACTGCCCCGGCGCCGTGCAATTCGCGCGACAGGATCGGCTCTCCGCGATCGAAGGAGATGGCGCGCAGACGATCAAATGGCTCACCGATCGCGAGCTCGCTAGAATCCTGCGTGACTTGCAGTCGAGCGACCCTGATAGATCGACGGTTAACATCGGGCAGTTCAGCCTTCCAGGGGCATTGGCGAAGATTGCATTGACGTGGAATCCGAAAACGCGCCGATGGGGGCGCCCATCTGGCCGCGCGGCTACCACTCATATCATCAAACCCCCGCTTCGGCGGGTCAAACACCACAACGAAAACGAACACCTCTCTCTTGAGCTCGCCCGCGCGGTTGGTTGCGACGCCGCCTCGTCGTCGATTCTTCGTGTCGAGGACCAAGTCGCGATCGCCGTCGAGCGGTATGATCGCGAGCGCCGAGGGGCGATCGTTCGTCGATTGCACCAAGAGGACATCTCGCAGGCACTCGGCGTCAATCCTCGACTCAAATACGCAAATGAGGGAGCGCCGGGAATCGCCGAGATAGTCGCACTGCTTCGAGACCAGAGTTCGGAAGGATTAGAAGATGTATATCGATTCGTCCGAGCGCTCGCGTTCAACTGGGTGATCGGCGGCACGGATGCGCATCCGCGGAACTACTCACTGCTTATCGGCGCGAAGTCCCGCATCGCACTGGCGCCACTGTATGATCTCGCGAGCGCCCTGCTACTCTCACCGCAAACGGACCCATCAGATCTGCCTTTCGCGATGACCGTCGCCAGACGGAAAACGCTTGGCACAATCGATCGCGCCGCCTGGGAAGAACAAGGGAAACAACTGCGGCTCAATCCGCAGCGAGTGGTCGATGAAATCGCCGATCTGGTCGAGCGGACTCGGGACACTGTCCGAGACGTCGCCGGCAAGGCACCGCCGAAAGAGGTCGCCGAATCATTCGCGACCCGGTTCTCGACGCGGATCCGGGCTCGCGCCGTCGCTTGCCTGAAGGAACTTCGCCCGTCGATGTGAAACAGATGACGGGTCACAGTTCGTAGGGCGCCCCTCGACCTGTGACCCCCACCCAGGAGCAGCGCCCGGATGTTGAAGCAACTCATCTTCTCGTGGCTCGATTTCAAAGTCGGATTCCGCATGTTGGCGCGGTATCCGGGACTCACGCTCGTTGGAACAGTCGCGATCGCCATCGCGATCGCGTTAGGCTCGCTGTATTTCGAAGGCCTCAACAAGTTCCAGAACCCCCGACTGCCGATCGCCGGCGCAGACCGCGTCATCACGATCCGCAATTGGGACGTGGACGCGCTCGCACAAGAAAGCCGGTCGCTGTACGACTTCACGATCTGGCGCGAGCAGGTCAAAACGGTGGAGAACCTCGGCGCCGCCGTCTCGTTCGTCCGCAATCTCAAGACCGACGACGGGCGCATAGACGCCGTGTCCGGAGCGGACATCACTCCCAATGCATTCAAGCTGTTGGGAACTCCGGCGCTTCTCGGCCGTCCGCTTACGGAGCGAGACGCCCAACCTTCAGAAGCGCCGGTCGTCGTCATCAGTCATTCGCTCTGGAAGACGCGCTTCGATAGCGACCCACAGGTGCTCGGTCGAACTGTCAAAGTCGGGACGACCGTCGCCACTATCGTCGGTGTGATGCCCGAAGGCTTCGGCTTCCCGGTGAATCAGCGCATTTGGCTGCCGCTTCGCGTACAGGGATCCGAGGTCGCGCCGCGCAGTGGTCCGGCCGTTTCCATCTTTGGTCGACTGGCGCCCGGAAAATCCATCGACGATGCGCGCAACGAGCTCGCCGTGATCGGCGGACGAATCGCATCAATCAATCCAGAAACTCACAAGCATTTGAGGCCGCGCGTCACGACATATGCGAAGCCGCTCGCCGAAAGCGGCCAATCGCGTATCATCATGAGAGTTCTCTACGTCGTGAACGGCATCTTCCTCCTGCTGCTGACCGTCATTGCCGCGAACGTCGCGACGCTCGTGTTCGCCCGGACAGCGACGCGCAGCTGGGAGCTCACCGTTCGAACTGCGCTCGGCGCAAGCCGCGGTCGAATCATCTCGCAGTTGTTCATCGAGGCGCTCGTCCTTTCGAGCGTCGCGGCGGTAGTCGGACTCGGACTCGCGAAACTCGCGATGCGTTATGGGCTGAGCTTGGCGAACGCCGGCGGTTCGCTCCCCTATTGGATCACCGATAGCCTGTCCTGGAGTACGCTCCTCTACACCGCGCTCCTCACGCTTTTCGGCGCGGCGATCGTCGGCATTCTGCCCGCGCTCCGGGTCACGCGGGTCAACGTGCAGGACGCGCTTCGGAGCGAAAGCGCCGCGGGATCCGCGCTGAAATTCGGCAAGTTATGGACGACGATCATCGTCGTTCAGATCGCGATCACCGTCGCGTTCCTTCCGCTGGCGGCCGGCGGCGCGTTCGAATCGAACCGATTCCAACAGCGAGCACAGGGCATCGGCGCGGATCATTACCTCAGCGCCAGCATCGACGTCGATCGCGAGCAATATGGCATGGACTCAGCGACCTTCGCGGCACGAGCACAGCTGCGCTTCGAAGAGCTCGAACGACGTCTGAGCGCGGAACCTGGGGTCGAGCGCGTGACCTTTGCCGATCGCCTGCCGGTCCAGGATCAGTTCAAGTATGCAATCGAAGTCGACACGACGAGCGGCGTGCCGTCGACGGGCATTCGCCGCAGCACGCTCGTTCAAGTGTCGCGCGGGTTCTTCAACGCCTTCGGAACATCGCTGATCTCCGGCCGAGATTTCTCGTCGGTCGATTATGAGAGGGGCCGAACGCTCATCGTTAACGAGTCATTCGTAAAGAACGTCCTCGGCGGCCGAAATCCGATCGGCCAGCGAATCAAGGTTGTTGGCGGTGAAGACATGACCGTCGCGAGCAAGGATTGGTACGAGATCGTTGGAGTCGTCAAAGACTTCGGCTGGCAACTGCCGGAGGCGCAGGAACAGTCGGCGATGTACCGTCCGCATTTACCGCTGCCGGGCACGCGAGTGAGCATCGCGGTGCGCGTTCGCGACCCGGAAGCGTTCGCCCCGAAGCTGCGCAAAATCGCATCCGAGGTCGATCCCACGATTCGACTGACCGACGTGCAGCCGCTCACGGAGATTGGCGGCGGTGAAGCAAAGTCGAATTGGGCACTGACCTACGTCGCCTGGCTCGTCTCGTTCATCGTGCTGCTGCTTTCGGCAACCGGAATTCACGCGCTGATGTCCTTCACCGTGGCTCGTCGCACGCGCGAGATCGGCATTCGTACCGCGCTCGGCGCGAGCCCAGGACTAATTGTTCGCGGGATCTTCTCGCGCGCTTTTCTTCAGATGAGTGCGGGAGTGATTGTCGGGACGGGGCTCGCCGCGCTGCTTGGCCTCGGATCGACTAGGGATGTGATACTCGTTCTTGGCGCTGACGCCGTGATGCTGAGTGTCGGACTCGCCGCCTGCGCCGTACCTTTGCGACGCGCGCTCCGTATCGACCCGACCGAGGCATTGCGATCCGAGGGCTGACCGGGGCTCGCAGCAACGCCCCGGGCAAACGCGTAACCCAAGAGCCCCCCATCCCACGGAGTACCCTAATGTCCATCCTGACTCGCGGCTGCATGCTGGTGGTTGTCGCCGCGACCGCGCTCTCTGCGCAATCCGGCGGACGAGCCTTTCAGCCGGAAGACTGGTACAAGATCGCTCGCGTCGGCGGCGGAACGCTCTCGCCCGACGGCAACACCCTCGCGTTCACCGTCACGACGGTGCTCGAGGATAAGAACGCCCGGCATACCGAAATCTGGATTCAACCGATCTCTGGCGGCCCGTCTCGCCGCATGACGGCGCCGGCGTTCGAGAGCACAGCGCCTCGATGGTCCGAGGACGGCAAGACGCTCTACTTCACCTCGACCCGTCCGGGCAGCCGTGGAAATACATGGGCAGTCCGAATGGACGAGGGTGGCGAGGCGTTCCCGGCTGACAATGCTGCCGGTGGCGGCGCTGCTGGTGGACGTGGCGGTCGCGGCGGACGTGGAGGCGGTGGCGGTGGCGGCGGTGCACAGCCGGCGGACAAGAGCTTTACGATCACCGCTGGCAACGCTGCCGGCGGTGGTGGAAACGCTGGTCGCGGTGGTGGTCGCGGTGGACGCGGCGGTGATGTTCAGCAAGCCGGCGCCGCCGATCCGAACGATCCGTACGCGAAGATGGGTCCGCTCGCGCGCCCACCGCAGGGTTCGATCACGAAGCCACTCAACCCGGCGCGTTTCGACGGCCGGCATTTCATCGACGAGCGGACGCGCTCGAACGACGCTGGCTTCGTCGCCAGCACTGGTCGCGGCGCGAACGCGAACCCCGATGCCGATTCGACCGGCGGTGGTGGACGTGGTGGCCGTGGCGCGTTTCTCCCGCCGAAAGGCACTCCGCCGGTGCAGCTCTTCATTCAGCGCGGCTCAGGCGAACGAAAGCAGCTGACGAGCACGAACTACACGCACGTCGCGCCGAGCGTGTCGCCCGACGGCAAATGGGTCGTGTTTACGGCGGATGCCAAGCTCCGCTCAGACGAAGCCGTCGCGAAAGAACGCGACTCTGTCGCGAAGCTCCCGCGCAATCGCGCTCGCGACGAAGCGGATCGCAACGACACCGACCTTTACATCCTGCCCGTCGCAGCTTGCGAAGCCGGCGACGCTACGACGTGCAAGCCGAAGAAGATCGAGTACTTCGGCGGCGAGTCGAACATCATCTGGTCGGCCGACAGCAAGCAGCTCGCGTTCGTTGGACGTCCTGGCCAGTTCAGCAGCTCGCGACTCTTGCTCGCGTCGGTTGACGGGGGCAAGGCGGTCGACATCCTCGGTTCCTGGAAGTATGAGCCTGGTCAAATAGACTGGTTCAAGGACGGCAAGATCCGGATGACGACCACCACCGGCGGCAGCTCCGGTCTGTGGCAGGTCGATCCCGCGACGAAGCAGATCTCGCCGATCCTTGGCGGACGTCGGCAGGTCAGCGGAATTCTGATGGACAAGGCGGAGACGAAGCTCGTCTACACATCGAGCGACATCTCACACCTGGCCGAGTACTACGTGTCGGACATCAACGGCCAGAATGAGAAAAAGCTGACGACGTTCAACGACGCGCTTCAGAAGGAAGTCGCGTTCTCCGACGCCGAGCGTTTCACGTACAAGTCCGTCGACAATCTCGAGATCGAAGGCTGGCTGATGAAGCCGTACGGCTATCAGGCCGGCAAGAAATATCCGGTCGTTCTCTACATCCACGGCGGCCCGCACTCGGCGTACGGCGAAGGATGGTTCGACGAATTCCAGAGCCTCGCGGGGGGCGGCTTCTACGTGCTGTTCACGAATCCCCGCGGATCGAGCGGAACGAACGGCGCGTTTACGAACGCGAGCCGCGGCGATTGGGGCGGCAAAGACTATATCGATCTCATGAAGGCAGTCGATATCGTCGCGGCGCGTCCTGACGTCGATTCGACGAAGATGGGCGTCACCGGTGGGTCGTATGGCGGCTTCATGACCGCATGGGTGACGACGAAGACGACGCGTTTCAAGGCCGCTGAGACCGATCGCATGATCAGCGACTGGACGTATTGGTGGGGCGCGTCGGACGCGCAGGGACTCACGAACAACGAGTTCTTCGGTCGTCCGTGGGAGAATCAGGTGATGTACGACACCCTGTCGCCGATTCGCTACGTGAAAAAGGTGAAGACGCCGACGCTGATGGTTCAGTCGGAGGAGGATTTCCGAACGCCGATGGGGAACGCTGATCTCTGGTACACGGCGCTTCGTGCGCAGGGCGTGCCAGCTGAATTCGTGCGCTACCCGCGGTCGACGCACGAGCTGTCGCGGTCAGGCGAGCCGTGGTTGCTGGTAGACCGACTTGGGCGCATTCGGCAGTGGTTCGACTACTGGTTGATTGGCGGGGGAAAACAAACCAGCGTCACGCCTTGATCGGCTGTTGGCCTCGGAGTGGATTGGTGTAGGGATTAGGGGCTAGGGGTCGGGGATCAAGGAAACGACGGAGAAAAAAGCGCCGGGCACTCGCCCGGCGCTTTTGTTTTGGGACTGAAACCGGCGGGTTGACGGCACGTACTCTGTGGTGTAAAGTACTTCGTGCTTCGCGCCATAAAGTACTCTGTCTGTTCAAATCCCAGATCTAGGCCGACTTAAGTCGTTCCTGTTGACAGCTAGAGGAGCGGGCGACAGCTTCCACTCTAGACAGCTACAGGAACATGACGACCCACCCGTTCGCTGGAATCACACCGTGCCCCGATTCTTCACCGCCATCCTCCTCGCGTCACTCCTGCCTGCCGCAGCTCGAGCCCAGGCCCCGGCCAATGGTACGACGCCACCCGCCTTCGAGATTCGAGGAAAGATCACCGACACCTCGAACGTTCCCCTGCCCCGCGCGTCTGTCTCGCTCAAGCTGAAAGGATCGACGGTCACCGTCGCCGGCGCGATCGCCGACAAGGACGGCAACTTCCGAGTCATCGGTCTTCGGCCGGGCACATTCAACATCCGCGTCGTCTACATCGGCTACTCGCCCGTCATTCAGGACATCACCCTCACGCCGGCCAAGCCGATCCTCGACCTCGGTGTCGCGAAGCTCGCGCCGCTCGCGACGAAGCTCGAAGCGGTGACAGTGAAAGAAGCGCGCGATGTGATGACCACCGAGCCCGATCGCAACGCGTATCGCGCGAAGGACATCGCGCCGGGGGCCTCCAATGCGAGCGAGCTCCTCGAGAACGTGCCATCGGTTCAAGTCGACGTCGACGGCAAAGTCAGTCTCCGCGGCAACGAGAACGTCGTCGTGCAGATCAATGGACGTCCGACACCGATACGCGGAACACAGCTCGCGTCGTACCTGAAAAGCATGTCGGCCAACGTCATCGACCGCATTGAAGTCATTCCAAACCCATCCGCGAAGTACGACCCGGAAGGCATGGCCGGCATCATCAACATCGCCCTCAAGTCGAACGCCGATCTCGGACTGAGCGGCGCGCTGAACGCCGCGCTCTCAAACACCAATCGCTACAACACGTCCGGCAATATCGGATACCAAGCAGGCCGTTGGACGACGTTCGTGAACGGTGGCATCGTCTCCGACAGGCGTAACGCGCTCGGCCTGAATGACCGCGAGCGATACGACGAGGCTAACGCACTTCAGAGCACCACCGCGCAGGACATTTTGCTCACGCCGTCGCAACGCGGGCAGAACCTCAACGCGACGGTGGACTACAAGCTGTCATCGCGCGACGTGTTGTCGAACGCGCTGTTGCTCAACCACCGCTCTTCCGGCGAAGCGTCGACGCTGACACAATCGCTCCTCAACGGCTCCGGCAGCCTCGTCGACAAGTTCGTGCGCCCACGCGAGAACGATGCGAAGGGCTTCATGGTGGACTACGACGTCGCGCTCAAGCGCACCTTCACGCCGCGAACCCACGAGCTCTCGACCGAGTTCCGCTACAACCGCTCGCACGACGAGGACACGAACAACGAGCGTCAGCTCACGTCGAGCGGGTCGACTTACACGGACGGGAAGATCGATCACAACGATGCCGTGGCGCAGCAGCTGACCGGACAGATCGACTACGTGAAAGCACTCCGTGCGCGAACGAAGCTCGAAACGGGCTGGCGAAGCAACCTGCGCTGGATCGATCGCGACTACATCGTTACTGTCGACCCAACCGGCAACGGTACATGGATTCCGAGCAACTTGAGCAACAGTCTGCAGTTCGACGAAGGTGTGCACGCGGTGTACGCCGTCGTCAGCCAAGGCGTGAAGCAATTGGATTTGCAGGCTGGACTGCGCGGTGAATATGCAAATCGCACGTTCACGCTCGCGTCGGATCGCTACCCGTACGACTACGCGAGCCTTTTCCCGAGCGCCAATGCGTCGTACAACGTCGATCAGACGACGCAGCTCAAGGCAAGCTACTCGCGGCGCATCCGTCGGCCGGGAACGCAGGAGCTCAATCCATTCCCCACATACTTCGACGCGGACAACATTTTCTTCGGCAACCCGAACCTCGCGCCCGAGTACACGGACTCGTACGAGCTCGGACTGACGAAGAGCGGATCGAAGGGTCTGTTGCAGCTGTCGCCATTCTATCGAAAGACCAGCGACATCATTCGCATCGACATCAACACGACCGACACGCTCGACAATCGCGAAGTGACGTCGATCAGTTACAAGAATCTCGCGAACAGCAACTCGTGGGGCACGGATCTCACCGGGCAGCTCCGCCTGTCGCCGCGGTCCAGTGCACTTACCAACTTTAGTCTCTTCAAACAGGTGACGGACGGCGGTTCGACGACCGCGGTGAGCTCGGATGCGATCGGCTGGATGGGGCGTATCAACGTGACATCAGAGATCACGAAAACGCTCACGGTACAGGCGGCATACAACTACAAGGCGCCGCTCAAGATCGAGCGCGGCGAGTACGGCGCGCAGCAAATCGCGAACATCGCGGTGCGAAAGAAGATCCAGGGCGACCAAGGCGCGATCCTGTTCCGCGTTGCGGATCCGTTCGAGATGGTCAGATTCAAGATTTCGACCGGCGACGGAAAGGTCCATCAGCTCACGCAGCGGAACCCTGAGTCGCGCATGGTGTTTTTGGGCTACCAGTACACCTTCGGTCGTGCGCCGCGCGTGCGGCAGGTGGTTCCCGAGCAGACTGGTGGTGGAAGCGTCGGCTTCGGCGGACCACCGGGCGGGCCGTGAGCAGGCGATTAGAGAATACTCCACACGAGGACGTGGTGGCTGATTTCGTTAAGCAAGATTCGATCGTCCGGCGGATCTGGGGAGACGGGGACATCGTGCTCCTCGTCTTCGCCGGCTCCGCGGCCGAGTTCGCGCTCAATCGCGCGGTCGATTGGTTGTTCTTCACGGGGAAAGTCCCGAACGATCCAATCGGCCGGCTGTTCGCCACAGCCGGCTATGCGCAGCAGATCGTCTTCGCCGACGAATCGATGGCGTCGTCGGCGCTGAGCAGAATCAACGCGATTCACGGCGCTGTTGAACGGAAGCGTGGGCAGTCGATTCCGCAGTGGGCGCATCGCGACGTACTCTACATGCTCATCGACTACTCCGAGCGCGCGCACGAGCTGCTCGATCGGCCGTTGACGGACGACGAGCGAGATGAGTTATACGACGTGTTCTACCGAGTGGGTCTCGGCCTCGGAATCTCGGAGCTGCCGACGACCTACTCCGCATGGAAGAGCGATCGTGAGCGTCATCTTCGACAGGATTTGGTGCACGGCGACGGTACGGACGCCCTCTACGATCGATATCGCGACCATCTCGGACCGTGGCGATATCGACTTCTGCTACTGGTGCAGGCCGTTCTCGCTCCGGAGTTCGTTCGAGATCTGCTCGGCTTAGGATCGGCCGGATGGTTGCGACCACTCTTGCGAATGTATCCGCTGTTGGTGCGCGCGGGGTTGAGATCGCTCGTTCAGCGTTTACTAATGCCGTCGCGATATCTCCGAGCCGCGCGAGACTTGGACTACCGCCCGCAGCTGTCATTCGCTGATCGGTAACTCTCCAGGCTCGAGCTGCACGAGCAGGTCGAGAAGGCCGATGGCCTCCCACGCCATGTTCCGGCGCTTATCCGAGAGCGGCTTCAGCACCCCTGCCTTCACGAGCCCCTCGATCGCCGCATGGACTTGAGGTCGGGAACGGTCAGTTGCTTCCATGGCGACCGCCGCCGTAATCGTGGGGTGGCCTGGCAGGGCATCAATGAGACGCCATGCAGCTGCGTCGGATCGGGGGTTCGAAGATTCGCGAAGCTGCTCCCTCCAGCGATCTCCAAGAGAACGCACCGCTTGAACGTATCGAGTCGCGAGACGTGCCGAGCGAAGTGTCGCGCTCGCGAAGTATTCGATCCATGCTTGGACGTCATCTCCGCGAAACGAGGTGAGTCCAGCGATGTACCGATCTTTGGCTGCAGCCAATACGACACTGATCGGCGGCACGTAATGAGCGGCGATGCGACGTCGACGGAGCACGACATGAATCAGTGCGCGCCCGGTACGTCCGTTCCCGTCGTGAAAGGGGTGGACGGTCTCGAACTGGGCATGCACCAGGGCAGCTTGAACAACCGGAGGCATGAGGTCGTCGTCGATCGCGACGCACAGATCGGCGAGGAGTCGTTGGATCTCCTCGGGAGGCGGCGGGACGAAGTCCGCGCCGCATGGGTTGTAGTCGTTCCCGCCGATCCAGTTCTGCTCTTCTCGATACTGCCCCGCAAACCGAGGGTTCGTCGATCGCTCCATGAGCTTTCTGTGAATCTCGAGCACGTGCTGGTGATCGAAGCGATCATCTGACACCGCGGTCTCGATCGCCAGAGTCATCGCATCGATGTTGCCGATCACTTCGCGGGCGGTATCGGAAACCTTTCCTCCCGTATCGATGCGAGTCTCGGCCTTTGCAAGACTACGAGCATCGAGCTGCATGCCTTCGATTTTAGACGATGCCATGGATTCACTTCGCAAAAGCAGGCGGGCCATTGCGCGGAGATCGTTTGCCGGGACTGAGTTCAGATCGCGGATTGACTGTTCGGCCTCCGAAACGACCCCGGCCAAGCTCGAAGTAAGCGTGACATCGAGGTGCTTCAGCTCCGTTGGGACAAAGGCTTCGTACCTACAGGCGCGTCGATACTGGGCCGGAGCATCCAGAACTGGATTGAATTCCCACGTCTTTGGCAAAAGCTTTCCGGGCATCCGAGCTTCTCCAGGTGCTGCACTCTGGTTCCCATCGGGAGCAGCTAACCCTAACCGATCCGTGCCAGTAATTAGGTTTGATAGACAAACCTAATCTAAGGGCCCTTCTATATATAGGGCTGCTACCGATCTTCTCCCGGCTGATGCGACTTCCCCTCTTTGCTCTCCTCGTTGCGGCTGGATGTAGCTCATGGCCCCTCAAACGTGCGGCCGCGCCGTCGCCTGCGCCCAGCGGACCAACACGGCCAATCCCATATCCCGTCTTCGAGACTCGAGCGTTCGCGCGGGCCGTCGAACGCGGAACTCGAACGCGAACTGGCGAGCCGGGCCCGAATTACTGGCAGCAGTTCGCGCACTATCGCATCGACGCCGAGTTGATACCGGGCTCGAATCAGGTGAATGGGAGGGAGACGGTCAGGTACTTCAATCGCTCGCCCGACACGCTGAAAACGGTTTGGATTTTCCTCAACCAGAATCTCTTCGCGCCGGGCGCGCCGCGGTCTGGTGCGACACCCGTCACGGGCGGAACCGAGATTCTGCGCGTTGCCGTGGCGGGACAAACACTCGCGAAGCGCGACACCGGCACCGGCTACTCGATCGACGCGACGCGCATGCGCGTCGGATTGCCGCGCGCGCTCGCGCCGAATGATTCGCTCGATTTCGACATCGCGTGGGCGTTTCAAGTTCCGCCGGATGGAGCGCCTCGTGAAGGAACGACGGGCGACGTCTTCATGATTGCGTATTGGTATCCGCAGTTCGCCGTCTACGACGACATCACTGGCTGGCAGACTGACCCGTACCTCGGCAACGCGGAGTTCTATATGGACTACGCGGACTACGACGTGAATCTCAGCGTGCCGCAGGGGTGGCTCGTCGCCGCGACCGGAGAGCTGACGAACCCCAACGAGGTGCTCTCACCGCAGACACGCAGTCGAATCGCTGAATCGAAACGAAGTCCGAGCGTCGTGCATGTGGTGCGGGATGCGGAGCGCGGTGTCGGTCCAACCAAGGCGACACTGTCCGGATTCGACGGGATGCTCACGTGGAGGTTTCGCGCACGAAACGTTCGCGATTTCGACTGGGGAGCGTCCGCAAAGTTCTTGTGGGACGCGACGGTCGCGGTGGTCGGCGATCGGGATCGCGACGGCAGGCCGGATACGACGGCGATCAACACGTTCTATCGCCCCGAGGCTCGCGCCTGGTCGTGGGACAAATCGGGCGAGTACGAGAAGAACGTCGTCGAATTCCTCTCCGCGTATTTGTGGTCATATCCCTGGCCGCAGATGACCGCCCTCGAAGGTCCTTTTTCGTGCACGGGCATGGAGTATCCGATGCTGACGTGCATCGGCGGTCCGCGGGACACGCTGTCCTTGTATTCGGTGCAGGTCCACGAGACCGCGCACATGTGGTTCCCGATGCAGGTGGGATCGGACGAGCGTCGTTACGGCTGGCAGGACGAAGGACTGACCCGCTTCAACCAAGCGCAAGGCATGCAGAAGTATTTCGCCGGCTACGATCGCGAAAAGATCTCTCGCGACGCCTACCTCGCCCTCGCACAAACCGACAGCGAAGTCGCTCTCATGCGGCACGGCGACCAGTATCCGTATGGAACTCCGGCCTACGCGATCGCGTCGTACGACAAGATGGCCACGAACATGGTGGCGCTTCGCGCAATGCTCGGTGACGAAGCGTTTCTGTCGAGTTACCGGACGTACGGTTTGCGCTGGCTGTTTCGCCACCCCACTCCATATGACTTCTTTAACAGCTTTAATTCATTGTCTGGCAAAGATCTTTGGTGGTTCTGGAGGACGTGGTGGTACGAGACGTGGACGCTCGACCAGGCCGTGGCGTCAGTGACCGAGGTCGGGGGCAAGACGAACATCGTGATCGCCGATCGTGGCCTCGCGCCGATGCCGGTTCGGTTGACGATCACCCAAAGTGACGGTCGTGTCGAGCACCGGGTTATTCCCGTGGACGTCTGGCTGACGGGCGCGCGGCAGTACACACTTACCGTAGACGGCACGGGCATCGCGGCTGTGGAGATCGATCCTGAACGCGCGTTCCCGGACGTCGACCGCTCGAACAACCGCTGGCGAAAGCCCTAGGTCGAGCGCGCCGATTCGGATGTAGAAAGTTCTCATGAGGAAACGGGTATGAGGCCTTCCATTACCGCTTCGGCCACCTCGACTTTGCTCGCGGCGCTCGTTGCGGCCGCCACGCCAATGCACGCGCAGGTTCCAACGCTGCCGCCGGTCCGCGATCCGATCGTCTCGAACCCGCGCGCACCGCTCCGAATCATCGGCGTCTATGACGAGACCAGCGGTCAGCCGATTCCCGCGGTGGAAATCAGCGAAACAGCTACGGGAACGTCGGTCATGACGTCGACGACCGGCGCAGCAAATCTCGGGTTCATCGTTCCGAAAGGCGGAGAAATTCGCCTGCGAAAGATCGGCTTCGAAGAGCAGACGATGACGATCGCAATGGGTACCGCGGACACGATGCCGATCACCGTCATCATGAAGCGAGTCGCGGAGCTGCCGGCGGTCGTCACGAAGGATGCCGCACCGAGGTACATCTCGCCGACGCTGAAGGGATTCGAGGAGCGTCGCAAGAACCACGCATCCGGGTACTTCATCGAGGATTCGATCCTGCGGAAGGAGGACAACCGCGCGCTCGGCAACGTCCTCGTTGCGCACGCCCCCGGCGCCATCGTCAAGCAGGTGAGCAGTGCGAACTTCCTCCTCAAGTCACCGCGCTGCAGCAACGGCGGGCAACCGGACGTCTACATCGACGGCGTCCCGCTCGCCCATCTCGACGACCCGCGCTGGCCGATGCCGAAAGGGCGCAACCGGTTCACTAACCCGCCCGATCCTCGAGACTTTCCGATCGACCTGAATCAGTTCGCGGTCCGCGACCTCGCCGGCATCGAGTATTACCCGGACAACGCGACGATGCCCGTACAGTTCAGCCGAACATCATCCGGCTGCGGCGCACTGTTTCTCTGGACCCGCGAACGCTGATTGGTACAACGCTGCGACGCCGCTCGGCACCATTGCCGAACGGCGTCGTCAACAGCTTCTAATAACCAGGATCAGCGGTTCGACTGACGCTGCTGCGCGTCGCGACTTCCACTTTCGTCGCTGTCGGTATCGCTGTCGGGCTGATCGGGAAGCGTCCGATAGGTGCTCGAGCCGCTCAGGTTGTGATCTTCGCCGGTCTGATCGCGAAGCCACTCACTGTTGTCCCGATCACCCTGACTTCCGGACTGCCCACGGTCCGAGCGTCCACTGTCGCGTCCGCCCAGATCGGGGTTGTTCTCATCTCGATTCGGCATGTCCGATCTCCGTGAGAGGTGAGCACTACAGGGTTCGCACGCCTTGTGCCGTATAGCGCGCCATTCACGAAACCAAGCGCCACAAGTGTGGAATGTTTGCGAGCCGCGAGTCTTTGGGGGACCTGTGACGAACTCTGAATCGAACCGAGCCGTCTGGAGCGCACGGATGTTGAGCGTGCTGCGGATCGTCCTCGGCGTACTCTATCTCGAGCACGGCACGAACAAGGTTTTCGGCTGGCCGTCGAGCGGGCGGCCGCCCGTTCCGTACGAGTTGATGTCGTTGAATGGCGTCGCTGGCGTGCTCGAAACGGTCGGCGGTGCGCTGATCTTGATCGGCCTTTTGACCCGGCCTGTAGCCTTTCTGCTGGCTGGCGAGATGGCGGTCGCCTACTTCAAGGTCCACATCGTTCGCTCGATCTTTCCGATCGGAAATGGCGGCGACAACGTGGTGATGTTTTGCTTCACCTTCTTATACCTCGTTTTCGCCGGAGCCGGCCCGTGGAGTCTCGATGCACTCTTCGCGCGGCGAAAAGCACCAACCACTCATCTCGAGGGCCATGAACGCACGCCCGTATATCCTCGCCGAGTCGACGTGGAAGACCGTCGACGCGACGCCGTATGAGGCCGCTGTGCTTCCGTGGGGGGCAACGGAAGCGCACAACTATCATCTGCCGTACGCCACCGACAACATCCAGAGCGAACACATCGCCCTCCGAGCCGCCGAGCTCGCGTGGTCGCGCGGCGCCAAGGTCGTGGTGTTGCCGACGGTTCCGTTCGGGGTGAACACCACGCAGCTCGACATCAAGTTGTGTCTCAACATGAATCCCTCGACGCAGGCCGCGCTGCTCCGCGATCTCGTCACGGCGCTCGATGGCCAGGGGATTCACAAATTGCTCATCGTGAACGGCCACGGTGGAAATGATTTTCGGCAGCTCATTCGGGAGCTTCAGCCAACGACACGAGTGTTTTTGTCGGTGATCAATTGGTGGTCGTGCGTGGACGTGAAGCAATTCGTCGAGGAGGCGGGAGACCACGCGGGCGAAGCAGAAACGGCGGCGATGATGCACTTGGCGCCGGCGCTTGTTCAACCACTCAGCACGGCAGGGTCGGGCAAGGCGCGTTCGTCGCGATTGACCGGAGTACGAGAAGGATGGGCGTGGGCTCCGCGTCGATGGACGCAGGTTACCGCCGATACGGGAATAGGAAATCCAGCAAAGGCGACTGCCGAGAAAGGAGAGCGGTATGTTGCCGCTGCGGTCGAAAGAATTGCTGGCTTCCTGGTAGAGTTGGCGGCCTTGAATCCGAAAAAGCTCTACGAGGACTGAGCACCTCTGTCATCCTGATGCGAGCGCAGCGAGCGGAGGACGGACCACGAACCACTGGTCATCCTGATGCGAGCGCAGCGAGCGGAGGACCTGCTTATGGCCACGGTGCTACGCGGATGCGACATCGGAAGTGCATAACTACAACTGCTAGCCACGGCGAACCACGGCGTGACACGGCAGGGACACCGAAGGCATCACGATCTACCGACGCCACCCGAGCGATAAAAGCACTTACCAAAGAGGAAGGAACACCAGTAGAACCAGACGGGCGTGTAGTGGTTCTGCGGTGTCCACGCCGTGTTCATGCCGTGTAACGCCGTGGATTGCTTTTGCTTTTCCGTAGTAGAGCCGTGACACAGAAGCAGGTCCTCCGCTCGCTGCGCTCGCATCAGGACGACACCGTGGTTGGTCCTCCGCACGCTGACGCTCGCATCAGGATGACGAAAGAGTTACTGCCCGCTCGGATATGTCTCCGGTGGCTCGCCATCGACCTTGACCGCCAGATGCAGCGGATCGACGGCTTTCGTCTCGTCGATGTACAAGAAAGCGTCGTAGCGTCGCGGAACGATCGTCGGCACGTAGTTCCCCCAACGTTCGTGACTCGGGTCGTACACGACGCCAATCGCGCGATGACCCATCGGCTCATCAAAGCCCGGCACCCCGCCGTCATCCGCACCATCGAAGAGCATCAGCGCGTCGCCGACTGAAGACTCGTGCATCGCCTCCTCGAAACTTCCCTCTCGTGCAACCGGCACGCGCATCCGCTGCATCGGCGCGCCCCATTCCTCCGCGGCGATCACCGTTCCTCGATGCGTGCCGAACCCGACGAGCATCACGCCGTCCCGTGCTCGCTCCTCGCGCACGAGTTGTCCGATGTTGAACATCCCGGCGCGTGCCATGTCGGTGAAGCGGGCGTCACCGATGTGTGTGTTGTGCTCCCAGACGATCCCTCGCGCGTCCGGCCCATGGTGTTTCATCAAACGCTCGAGCGTCTCGTACATGTGCCGGTCGCGAACATTCCATGATGACGGACCACCGCGAATCATGGTTCGGTAATAGAGCTCGGCGTTTCGCGCGACGAGCGCGTTCTGCTCCGCGTTGAAGTACGCCTCGTGGCTGTCCTCCTTGAACCGTGGCTCATTGAGCTTGAGCGCACGAAGCACGGCGACGGCTTCGTCTTCACATGATGTCGGCACGAGCGCGGTCGCCCGCGCGTAGTCCTGCGCATCCTCGGCGTAGGGCTCGAAGCAGTTATACGCACGTCTTGCCGCCGTCGCGAGCCCTGGATCGATCCGCTCGAGATACTCCGTCACCGCACGCATCGAGTCCCATAGCGAGTAGACGTCGAGCCCGTAGAATCCAACCTGACGCTCGACGCCGAGTCGCCGGTTGTGATCCCGGAGCCATTCGGTAAGGTCGACGATCTCGCGATTCGCCCACATCCATGTTGGCCATCGCTCGAAGGCGTGCAAAACCTCGCGTGCGTTCGCGCCGGCGTCGTCGTAGCCTTTCACATAGCGATTGACGCGATAACAATCCGGCCAGTCACCCTCGACGCCGATGAACGAAAATCCCTTCTCCGCGATGAGGCGTTTAGAGATCTCTGTACGCCACGTGTAGAACTCCGACGTGCCGTGCGATGCTTCGCCCAATAGCACATAGTGCGCGTCGCCGACGGCGTCGATGAGCGGGTCGAGGTCGCGCGGCGATGCCAGGGGTCGCGCCATCCGCGCAAGGTCCTCCGGCCGAACACTCGCTACCCGCTCGTTCGCTGTTCTTCGCCACGCCATCGGTGCTCCCGGTGTCCGTTGCCGCAAAACCCTTGCAAGTTGAAGGCAACCATGGCTTCGAAATCTCCATTGTCCGATCGGGAGCGGGCGGTGCTCGCCGCGCTGTGCGAGACATTTCACCCGCAACTCGTTCCGCGAGACGGCGATGCTTCGTCGCTCTTCGGCGCGAGCGCCGGCGAGCTCGGCGTTCCACGCGCCGCTGAGGACGCGATCGCGCTGCTCGCTGATGACCAACGCGATGATCTCAGGCGGTTTCTCCGGCTGCTCGACAATCGCGTCGCGGCACTAGCGATGGGCGGACCCATGCGCTCGGTACTCGCGATGACGATGGACGAACGCGAGCGACTGCTTTTCTCGCTCGCGACGAGCCGGGTGGGACAGATCCGGACGGCGTTTCAGGCCATCAAGCGGCTTTCGAGTTTCCTCTTCTACACACTGTCACGGCACGACGGAACGAGCCCTGTTTGGGAAGCGATCGGCTACAAGCCGTCGCGTCGTCCGACGACCAGCGCCGCACGCATCAACGTGTCAGCGGTTGCATCCGCGTCGACGCTCGATGCCGACGTCTGCATTGTTGGATCCGGGGCAGGCGGTGGGGTCGCCGCCGCAGCGCTCGCGGGGAAAGGAATGAGCGTCATCGTGCTCGAGGCGGGCCCGGGTCTTCAGGCAGGGGACTTCGAGCAGCGCGAGCTCGAGGGCATGCAGAACCTCTATCTCGATCACGGTCTTCTCGCCTCGCGCGACCTCGGTGTTGCCATTCTCGCGGGCGCGTGTCTCGGCGGAGGGACAACCGTGAACTGGCAGACCTGCCTACGCACTCCGGACAACATCCGCGACGAATGGTCAGAGCGCTCTGGCGTGCAACTGTTCACAAGCGATCGATTCGCTCGCGCGATCGATGGCGTGTGGTCGCGCATCGCCGCGTCGGCTGATGAGAGTTTTGTGAATCCAAACAACGCACCGATTCGGCGCGGCGCCGAAGCGCTGGGGATATCGTGGGAAGCAATCAATCGCAATTCGCGCGGATGCGACGCGAGTCAATGTGGTTACTGCACGTTCGGCTGTCGCATTGGAGGAAAGCAATCGACCGCAGTGACGTATCTGCACGACGCGCAGCAAAATGGCGATTGTCGGATTCTCGCGAACTGTAGAGCAGATCGACTCGTAATCGAAAACGGTCGGGCAGCCGGCGTCGTCGCAACCGCGCGCGATGGCGCCGGAGCCGACGTGACGCTGACGGTTCGGGCGAAGCGCGTTGTCGTCGCCGGCGGCGGGATTCAGTCGCCGGCGTTTTTGCTGCGCTCGGGCATTTCCCTGCCGCAATTGGGCCGCAACTTGTATCTGCATCCCACAACCGCAGTCGCGGGAGTCTATGACGAACGCGTCGAACCGTGGAGCGGACCGCCGCAAACGATCGTCAGCAATCACTACGCAAACATCGACGGTCCGTTTGGGTTTCGAATCGAAGCAGCGCCCGCGCATCCCGGACTCCTCGCGCTCGCCGTTCCATGGATGAACGCGGCGCAGCATCGACGAATCATGCAGGAGTCGCCATACGCGAGTGCCATCATCGCACTCACCCGGGACGCAGCTGGTGGACGCGTCAGAGTTCGTCGCGATGGGAGTGCGGCGATCGACTATGTACCGGGCGCGCCAGAGCGCGCGCGGATTGCCCGCGCCATCTCGACCCTTGTTCGGCTCCATGTTGCCGCCGGCGCGCGGCAGGTCCATGCCCTTCACACTCGCGGAATGTCCTTCACTGTGGGCCAGAAGTCCGACCGACAGCTCGACGACTTCTGCAACCGAATCCTGCGCGAGCGAGTCGACCGAAACTGGTCGCTGATCGCGAGCGCACATCAAATGGGAACTTGTCGCATGGGTCGCGACTACAAATCCGCTATCTGCGACGAGACCGGCGAGGTGTTTGGGGTAAAGAACCTGTTCGTCGCGGACGCCAGTGCGTTTCCGGCGTCGAGCGGCGTTAATCCTATGGTTACGGTTATGGCGCTCGCGACATGTGTGGCCGAGGCGATTGACCGTTAGGTTTTGAGAATGTTCGGAACGAACCCTTCCCGCTTTCTTCGACACGTCGCAACGGCGCTCCTCGTCGCCGCACCGGCGACGCTATCCGCTCAGCTCAATCCAACGAACGCTCCACGGTTTCCGACGCCGAACATTCTAGCCTCACCGGGGAAAGACGTTTCGATCTCCCTGCTCACGATGGGCAATGGAGACCAGATTTGGGAGCTGTTTGGCCACACCGCGATCCGAATTCACAACAACGTCACAGGACAAGATTCAGTCTTCAATTGGGGTGCGTTCGACATGACGCAGCCCAACTTCATTTTGCATTTTCTGAAGGGGCTGAATCTGTACGTCATGGATGGCCAGACCATCCAGGACGTCCTGGCCCATTATCGATACGATAACCGTACGGTGATCGAGCAGGATCTCGATCTCACCGAGTCGCAACGTGATTCGCTCGTTCGGCTGATCCAAACGAACGCGCGGCCGGAGAACCTGAAGTACCGTTACGACTATTTCGTCGACAACTGCGCGACACGTCCGCGCGATCTCCTCGACCGCGTCCTCGGCGGCCAACTTCGCGCGCATGCCGATTCATTGACGTCGCTCTCGTATCGCGGTCAGGCGCTTCGGCTGATGCAAGGCAACAAGCCGCTCGTCGTCGGTGTGGACATTGGGCTTGGCGAGCCATCGGACGAAGTGCTCACGACGTGGAAGGCAATGTTTCTGCCCCGCGTACTGCATGACTATGTCGCGACGTTGCAGGTGCGGGACAGTGCTGACGGGACGCATCGGCTGGTCCGCGGCGAGCGAGTGCTCTTCCAGTCGACCCGCCCTCCGGAGCCCGCGGCCCCGCCCCGCCTCTGGTCGTACTTGCTGCTGCTGGGACTTCTGATTGGCGGAGTGATGTTGTGGCTCGCGTCGAGGGCGGGCCGGAGCCGCGGCGCGCGTTGGGGGCTTGGCATTCTCGCGACGTTGTGGTGCTTTATCGCCGGACTGCTCGGAGTGGTTCTCACCATTCTGTGGACCGCAACCGATCATCGATTCGCGTACGCGAATGAGAATTTGCTCGTGTTCAATCCGCTGTGGCTGATCTTGGCGGTGTGCGTCGCGGTCTACATCGCGACTGGAAAGTCTGGTCGATTCACCGGGCTTCTCGCGGCGTTCTTGACGGGGCTGACGGTTCTCGCGTTGCTCGCGCACGCGGTCTTCGTATCACGTCAGGCGAACATCGCGATCATTCTGCTCGCGCTTCCTCCCGCGCTGGCGCTGGCGTGGATTACTTGGACGCCGGCGAGGCGCGTCGCTTAGAGGCGCGGCGAACGCTCGCTGGCGTTGGGGAACGCTCGCTTCGCTCGCTGGCGGGACGGCGGCTTCGCCGCCTAACGGGTCGCTGGCGCTAACGCGTGTCGCTTGGCGGGTCGTTCGCTCCGCTCACTTGGCAGGGAGGAAGCAGTAGGCTCGCTTCGCTCGCTTCATTGATGTAAGGCTGCGGGTCCGCTTCCATCACGTCACGCGAGCGGAGCGAGCGCTTCCGATTCCTCTCTGCCAAGCGAGGGCGAAGCCCAACGCGACCCGCCAAGCGCAGCGACCTGCCAAGTGAGCGGGCGCAGCCCGCGAACGACCGCCAGCGAGCGCAGCGAGCGTTCCCCTTGCGGAGCAAAGGGTCGCTCACATATTACCCTTGGCCACGCAAAGGGAGCACCGAGTGTCGTCGCGCGACATCAACATCCTTCGAGAGAGCCTCGACCTCGTGATTCTCAAGGCCCTCACCGGAGGGCCGCTGCACGGCTACGCCATCGCCGAGTGGATCGAGAGTGCCACCGGTGAAGTCCTCTTCGTCGACGAGGGAACGCTCTACCCCGCCCTCCACCGACTCGCCCGACGCAAGCTCGTCGAGACCGAGTGGGGAATCTCGGACAACAACCGCCGGGCGAAGTACTATCGACTCACCGCGGCGGGGCGCGCGCGGCTCAAACAACAAGGACCCGCGTGGCACGAGTTCGTCGATGCGCTGTCGCGCGCGCTCAAGTCGAACACTCCCGAGCGCGCGTGAGCTAGGGCTCGATCGTGATGGGCGGCTGGCCCGCGGCGCGCAACTTCGCGTTCAACGCAGCCAGATCAGTCGTCCGAATTTTTGTCCACCGCGACTCGAGCGCCGCAAAGTCGCGCTGAGCCGCTTTCACGGCAGCAGTGGCCTGCGTAGTGAGCTCGGCATCCGCGTCCTCGAGAAGATTGTAAAGCGTCATCAACTCGCCATTGATCGAGCGGAAGGTCGGAGCCGCTCCGGCACCTGCGCCTCCGCGGCCACCTCCACGCCCTCCGCCGCCGCCCTGTCCGATCACGGCACCGATGGACGCATCGAACCCATCGATCGAGGACGCTGACGCATCGCCGGCCTTCGCGCGTGCATCCCGGAGCCGCGCGCGAACGGCCGTCGCGCGCTCGACGATCGCCGAGTCACGCGTCATCGCATCGTAGAGCGCGAGCGACGTCGCGTGATTCTGGGCGACGACTGTCGCCGGGAGTTTCACGCGAGGATCCATCTTCACTGTAAAAGTTTGCGAATAGGGCTTTCCACCGACGGTGAGCCGCGCGGTGTACTCGCCCGGTGCCGCAAAGGGACCGCGCGGCTCGCGCGGCGTGTCGTGCGGCGTCGCTGAGATTGGATAGTTACCGGGTTGCGAGCTCGTTCCGGCAGGCGGAGTGAAATGCAGATCCCATACAAAGCGATGAAAGCCAGGAGCTGCCGAGAGGACCTGCGTCGGCCGAATCCAATACGCGGGAACGTTGCCGAGATCGGCGGGCGCCATCGACGTATCTCGACTCGTGTAGACGCGCGCGATCCGTCCACCCGGCGCAAGAATCTCGAGCTTCGCGTCGCCGCTGACGCCGGCGCCGAGATAGTAGTCGATAATCGCGCCGTCAGGCGGATTCTGCCCGGACGGTTCGTCCGGCGGAAGCGGCGTGTCGGTGTACTTACTCCAGCGGAATCGGTAGGGGTTCGCGGGCTTGAAGAGCGTCGCGGCGCTCGATCCCGTCGACGCATCGATCTGCCGCAGCGACGCGATGTCGTCGAGAATCCAGAACGACCGGCCGTGCGTGCCGACCGCGATGTCGTCGTCTTTGATTACGAGATCTCGAATGGACGTCGCGGGCATGTTGAGGCGGAGCGATGACCAGTGGTCGCCATCGTCGAACGACACCCAGACCTGCGTCTCCGATCCGGCGAAGAGCAGGCCTTTTCGCTTGGGATCCTCTCGCACGACGTTGATTGTCGCGCCGTCCGGCAAACCGTTCACGATCTGCGTCCAGGTCTTGCCGCCGTCATGCGTGCGGTAGATGTGAGGTTTGAGAGCGTCGAGGCGAATAGTGTTGACCGCCGCATACGCTGTGAGCGCGTCGAAGTGCCCCGCGTCCATGATCGAGATCTTGCTCCACGGCTTCGACTTGAGATCGGTCGGCGTGACGTTCGTCCAGTGCGCGCCACCGCCGGCTGTTGTGTGAATCAATCCGTCGTCGCTGCCGGCCCAGATTCGGTTGATGTCGACGTACGACGGCGCGATGGTATAAACAACGCCGCCGTGCCTCGCCGTCGCTTGCGGCGTGTTCGAGTAAATGCCGATGCTCGGCGGAACAATCGAGTCGGTGCGCGTGAGATCGGGACTGATCTGGGCCCAGCTCTTCCCGCCGTTGAGCGTTTTCCAAACGACGTTCGACCCGAAGAAGAGCGCGCGCGGATTGACCGTCGAGAACACGAGTGGCGCCGTTCGGAGCGTTCGATAGTCCGCCCCTCCACCACGACCAACGCGCGGTCCGACCTGCTGCACCTCGCCCGTGCGCCGATCGTAACGGGACACCTTACCGCCGTAGACGATGTCGGGATCTAACGGATCAGGGGCGACATACCCGTACTCTTCGACGCCGACTGGATGCCAATCACCGAACGTGATGCGTCCGTCGTCGCCGCGACTTCGCACGCAGGCCGACCCGGATTCCTGCTGTCCGCTGCAGACGCGGTATGGAAACGCGTTGTCGGTCGTGACGTGATAGAATGACGCCGTCGGCTGATTGTACCACGAGCTCCAGGACTCACCGCCGTTGACGCTGATGATCGCGCCCTGGTCGCTCGCGATGAGGATGATCTGCGGGTTGATCGGGTTGATCCACAAACGGTGATAGTCGTCGCCGCCCGGAGCGCCGCGCAGCGCGTTGAACGTCTTTCCGCCGTCGGTCGACTTCCACGTCACGATGCTCGCCGTGTACACGATCTCCGGATTCTTCGGATCGACCTTCACTTCGGCGAAATCCGATTCGCGCGACGTCACTCGCGTGTCGGGCGTCGCGAGATGCCAGTTCTCGCCGGCGTCGTCGGAGCGATAGAGGCCCGAGCCGCGTGTCGCACCGACGGTGGCGAACATGCGTGACGGCATTGTCGGAGCCACCGTGATACCGATGCGGCCGAGTCCATCTTGCTCGAAGGTCGGCAGGCCTTTGCCGACTTTGCGCCATGTCTCGCCGCCGTCGATCGACTTGAACAATCCGCTGCCGGGCCCCGAAAAGGCGCCGTTCTCCCACGGCCCCTGGCGAGCTTCCCACATGGCGCAGTAGACGATTTTCGGATCGACCGGATCGAGGACGACGTCGATCGCGCCGGTATTCTCATCCTTGTATAAGACTTTCTGAAACGACTGTCCGCCGTCGGTCGAGCGGAACAGTCCGCGCTCGGCGTTCGGACCGTAGGGATGGCCGAGCACAGCGACGAATAACCGATTCGGATCTTTCGGGTCGACGACGATCTGCGGGATCTGCTGTCCGTCGCGAAGACCGAGGTGGGTCCACGACTTTCCGGCGTCAGTCGACTTGTAGATGCCGTCACCAACCGAGAGATCGGGACGCTGAAGTCCCTCGCCGCTCCCGACGTAGATGATGTTCGAGTTCGACGGCGCAACCGCGATCGCGCCGATCGAACCGGTTGGTTGGTCGTCGAAGATTGGATTCCACGTCCGGCCGTAGTCGGTGGTTTTCCATACGCCGCCGTTCACCGCGCCGATGTAGAAGACGTTCGGTTGGTCAGGAATCCCGGCTGCCGCCTTGGTTCGGCTCGCTCGGTGCGGGCCAATCATTCGCCACCGCATTTCGGAGTACATGCGCGGATCGATTTGCGCGCTGAGCCGCACTGCCAGCGGCGAGAGAACGAGCAGAGTGAGCAGAGAAGTCCGACGCATTAGTGATCTGAGGAGATAAGGTGGCGCTTGGATTGCGATAGCCTTCCCTGTCATCCTGATGGCCGCGAAGCGGCCATCAGGATGACATCATTTCACGTAGCCAACAATGACATCGCCTCCGACGCCCGACCCACATCCCGACCCGGATCCATTTCCGCATCCGGAACCCAAACCTGCGAGCCCCGACGAGACGCCGGTCGAGATCATCGATCTCCCGCCGAATCAACCCTCGCCAGGGATTCCGGTCGACAACCCGCTGCCGAGTTGATCTTCCTCCGCGGCGCATTTGCCGCGGTGCACGACGCGGTTCGTGAGGATACGGATGTCGGCGTCCTCGTAGCGTGCGATCTCGAGGCCGCAGCGCATGCATTTGGGAAACAAGGCGAAGATCGAACGCGCCATCTCGTCCAGCGCGGGATCATCGTGGCGGGCAGCGATGTCCATCGCCAAACTATGCGGCGAATCGCTCCCCTTTGCCAGACCGCCTCGTCCTCATGTCATCCATCTTGCTCGATCTCGTCGGCCACATGCGCTGGGCCGATACCATCGTCGCCGACTCGCTCGCGTCGGCCGTGCGTCAATCCGATCGCACGCGCGTCGCGGACCCGGTTTCAGTGTTTGCTCATATCGCTGCGACCGAGCACCTCTGGTACAGCCGGATTCGCGGCACGCCTACGGAGCTGGCAGTGTGGCCAGAGATTTCCGTCGCGGAGTCGCGGGCTATCGCAAACCGACACGCGGACTTGTTCGATGAGATTGTCGCCGGCGGCGGCGATGCGCTGGACCAACTCGTGTCGTATCGCAATAGCGCGGGGCGCGACTTCCGCAATTCGGTACGCGACATCGTGATTCACGTCACGATGCATGGTAGCTATCACCGCGGACAAATCGCTCGCCTCGTCAGAGCATCCGGCGGTGAGCCACCATACACGGACTACATCCAGTACCAACGGCTCGATCAGGTCTAGCCGATCGGCCAGCGATCTTCGCGTTCGCGACGTGTCAACGCGGGACGTTGACGTGCTTGCTCGCGGCGCTCCGCCAGCTCGTCCCGATCTTCCTCGTCCAAATGAGAGGCTCGCTGGCGCTCGCTGTCATTCCTCTCTTCGCGGCGAGTGCTGTCATCCATAGGTCGCTCCAGAGTAGAGGTTGACGTTCTCTTGGCCGCAGGCCACATGCCTCGGCGCTAGTCAAATCACGATTCTCTCGACATTTCTGCCGAAAAAATCACCTCGGAGCTTCGGCGCCCCATGAAGGTCTACGATCAGACCTACTTCAACCGTTGGTATCGCGATCCCGATGACCGCGTCTCGACGCGCGAAAGTCTCGTCCGAAAAGTTCGAATGGCGGTCAGCGTGACCGAATTTCTGCTCGGACGCCAGATTCGCTCAGTCCTCGACGTCGGATGTGGCGAGGCACCATGGTTTCTCGTTCTCAAGCGACTGCGTCCAAAAGCACGCTACGTCGGTATCGACTCGAGCGAGTACGTCATCGAACGGTTCGGCGACGAGCGCAATATCCGGCGCGGAACTCTCGGATCACTCGGCGCCATGAAATCATTGCGAAAGAGCGATCTCGTCGTGTGCGCCGACGTCCTGCAGTACGTCGAAACGCGCGACATCGAGCGCGGACTTCGCGCAATTCGGCGTCTCCTCGGCGGCGTCGCCTACATCGAAGCGTTCACGATCGAAGATGAGATGGAAGGCGACTTGGTCGACTGGCACAAGCGCTCCGCCACGGAGTATCGACGGCTCTTTCGTCGAGCGGGCCTGACGCAATGCGGCCCCTACTGCTTTACCGATCTCGACGGACTCGATCAGTTGAACACATTCGAGCGCGCATAGCTCTGCGCGGGAGTGACGCGCGGCACCGAATCTGCCCTCCTTCCGACGCGAGACCGGCGCTACTTGTGGGGCCGGCTTCGATCAACGAGTTGGAATGAGGAGGTTGTATCATGTTTCGCGGTCGAACTCTCATGATCCTCGCTGCCTCGGCAGTACTCGGCGCGGGGTGCAATCGATACTACGGCAGTACTGCGGGTGGCGAGGTCGTCACTCCTGCCGAAGCGAAGAAAACAGTCGTGTTGCACGTGCAGAACCTGCATCAGTCGCCGATGGAGCTCCGCACCGTGCAGAACGGTCGCTCACTCTTCGTGGGATCAGTCGCTGGTCAGGACAGCACGAATATTCTGCTCGACCCGACGCTCTTTCCGACGGGGAGCCTTTACATCGTCGCGGTCGCGGCGGACGGGAACGGTGCAACACGCGTCGGGCCGCTCGGCGCGAGCAAGGGTGATGAAATTCGCATGACAGTGCAGCCCGCACTCGACCTCACGCGTGCGATCGTAGTGAAGCAAGGCGCGCCGTAAGAAACCGGCGCTCGGGCTCCAACGTCGCGAGCTCGAGCGCCGATTCGTAAGCCGCGATCGCTTTCTCGCGCAGACCCAGCCGGCGAAGCAGATCCGCGCGCGCGGCATGGAGGAGATGGTATTCGCGGAGCTCGCCGCGCGCCGCGATCGCATCGATGAGTCGCAACCCTTGATCCGGACCATCGACCATCGCGACCGCGACCGCATGATTCAGCTCGACCACCGCGCTTGGCGCGCGATGGAGCAACAACGAATACAGCGCCGCGATCTGCCGCCAATCCGTTTCGCTTGCCGTTCGCGCTCGAGCGTGAAGCGCGGCGATCGCCGATTGAATCGCGTACGGACCCGCAGGGCCGCCGTTCAACGCTTCGTCGACGCGGCGCAGCCCTTCCTCGATCTGATCTGCGTCCCAACTCGAGCGATCCTGGTCCTCGAGAAGAACGAGCTCGCCGTCGTCGTTCATTCGCGTCTCGCGACGCGCGTCGTGCAACAGCATCAGCGCGAGCAGCGCATTGGCCTCGGTCGCATCAGGCATCAGTGCGACGAGCAATCGGCCGAGCCGGATAGCCTCGCTCGACAGTTCGCGACGTACGACCGCGTCTCCCGAGGTCGCCGCGTAGCCTTCAGTAAACACTAAATACACGACGGTCAGCACCGCGTCGAGGCGCTCGGCCAACTCGGACTCGGGAGGCACGCGATACGGAATGCGCGCCGCGCGAATTTTTCCGGTCGCGCGTACGAGCCGCTGCGCCATCGTCGGCGTCGAGACGAGAAACGCGCGAGCGATCTCCTCGGTCGTCAGCCCGCAGATCGTGCGAAGCGTCAACGCGACCTGCGCGTCGCGCGCGATCGCCGGATGGCAACACGTGAAGATCAGCCGAAGACGATCATCCTCGACCCCTGACTCGTCTTCCGACGGCTCGACGGGCGGAATCGCGACCTCGGTGTCGAAGCCGAGTGCCGTCGTCGCGCGAACGAACCGGTCGTCACGCCGGATGCGATCGATCATCCGATTGCGGCCGGTGCTGACGAGCCACGCGCGCGGATTCGATGGTACGCCGTCTCGCTCCCACTGGACGACCGCCGTCGCAAACGCGTCTTGCAGCGCCTCCTCGGCCGCGTCGAAGTCGCCGAGGAGGCGGATGAGCGTCGCGAGGGCACGACCGGACTCTTCGCGATAGACGCGCGTGATGACCGATCGTGCGTCCTCGCCGCTCATCGTTACTTCCATCAGGTCGTCGGCATCGGCATGATCGGCCGGACCTCGATGCCGCCGGTGCGTGCGCCAGGGATTCGCGCGGCGATTTCGATTGCCTCGTCGAGATCTTTCGCGTCGACCAGGTAGTAGCCTCCGAGTTGCTCGCGCGTCTCGGCAAAGGGACCGTCGGTCGTCTGCCGCTTGCCGTCGCGAACGCGAACGGTCGTCGCGGTGTTGGTCGGCTGAAGGGCGTTGCCGCCTTTGTAGTGCCCGGACTTCGCAATCTGCTCAGTCAAGGCCATGTATTCGGCTCTGAGACCCAACCTGTCCTTCTCGTTCAGCTCGATCCAGTTGCGCTCTTGGTTGTAGATGAGAAGAAGGTATTGCATGGCGATCTCCAATTTGAGTGAAGGACTCCTGCGTCACCAACTAGTCGAACGGGCGCCGAGTAAATCGACAGGCCGCGTAACGTATTGACCCGACTCGGTTTGGCGACAATTTTCGTGAACGCTGGTCTCCGGCGCGTCCCTAGAAACCCGTCGCCGTGGCGGGGGTAGAACGGGCGCTGCCCCGTTCCTAGTTTGCGGGTGTCGGTCCCCCAACAACGAAGTCTCCCATGACGCACGCACCTCTTCTCCGCGTTCGCGCAGCCCGTTTGGCGTTCGCGCTCGCGACGTCCACGTTCGTCGCCGCATCGACTCTTTCCGCGCAGACCCCGACGACCGCCACATCGACCGGCGTGTCCGTCCTTCAGGGTTTTGTGATGGACAGCATTCACGGAGTCCCGCTTTCCAACGCGAAGGTTACGATCGAAGGCACGACGCGCAGCGGAATGACAACTGCCGAAGGACAATACCGAATCGACAGCATTCCGCCCGGACCGCATCGGGTTGTCGTCACGCACGCACTGCTCGACACCGCCGGTCTGTCGATGCGCACGCCAGAATATCCGTTCGCTGCAGGAAAGGCGCACGACCTCGATCTCGCGATCCCGACCGGCGATCGTCTCGTCGCGTCGATGTGCAACCCGGCGCAGCGGAACCTCGGTCCGGCGGCAATGGTCGGGTTCGTCAAAGATGCCGACTCAAATAAGCCGGCGGTTGGCGCCAAGGTCGAAGTCGTCTTTCAGGTGGCGGACGTCATTGGGCGCAAGACACCTCGCGTGAGATCGGCGATCACCGATTCACTCGGCACTTATCGAATCTGCGGCCTCCCCGCGGACATGAGCGGGAAGGTGCAGGTTTTCCGAAACGGAGTGAGCTCGGGCGAGGTGCCGACTGAAGTCACGAATGGTCTTGCGCTTCGTGCGTTCAGCATTGCGTCGACGAAGCAGATCGCCGAGACGAAGGGCGACAGCGGAAAAGTGGTGAAGGTGGCGAAGGGCTCGGCGCGCGTCACCGGCGTTGTCGTCGACAAGACGGGCAAGCCGCTCGCGGGCGCGCGCGTGATGTTGCAGGGTGGCGGAGCGACGGCGATCAGCAAGGCGAATGGTGAATTCGTGTTGGATAGCCTGCCGTCGGGGACGCAGGCGCTGGATGTCCGCAAGCTCGGCTACGCGGCGACGGAAGTCCCGGTCGAGCTTTCGGCGACAACACCCCAGAAGACGTCGATCACGCTCGGCGAGTTCGTGCCGGTGCTCGAGAAAGTTCGTGTCGAGGCCGCGCGGGACAAAGCGCTCTCGAACGTTGGCTACCTCGAGCGGAAGAACACTGGCAACGGCTACTTCTTCGACGGCGATCAGATCAATCACGAGTCGATGACGTTCAGCGATGTCATGCGCATCTCGCCAGGGCTTCGCATTTCGCCGACGGGCGACGGCCGCACGTACGTGATTCAGGATTCGCGAAACGCGTCGAATGGCTGCGTGAATTACTACGTCGACGGAACGCTCTGGCAGACGCTGCAGCCGGGCGACATCGACTCGTATGTGCGACCCCAGGAGATGGTGGCGGTCGAGGTCTATCACGGATCGCAGACGCCGCCGCAGTTCACGCCAGCTGGTCAGGGCGGTTGCGCGACGATCGTCGTGTGGACGATCGCGAAGGTTCGTCCGAACAACAACAGCACGAAGCGACCGTAGGGGGCATGCGCCTCCTCCGGGTTTTCGCTCGCACTGAGATGGGCACGGAATGCGACGTGTGCCAACGACGGTTCGACGTCGTTGGCGGCGGTGTCTGCACACGTTGCAAGCGAATTCTCTGTGGCCAGCATCTTCACGGTTCGTGGACGCGACGCCTCGCGGTTGATTTCGGCGCGGCGTGCATCTGTGTGCAGTGTCGTCAGGAATCGGCGTGACGCCGGCGGCGTTCACGCCGCAGGATCCGAGCTTCGAGTCGCGCGTTCGCGCGAGCTTCGACAAGCAGCACTTCATGTCGACGATCGGCGCACGACTCGTTCGCATTGCCCCGGGTGAAGTCGATGTCGAGGTCGCGACGCGCGACGATCTCGTCCAACAACACGGATTCCTCCACGCGGGCGTCGTGTCGTCGGCTGCCGACAGTGCGTGCGGCTATGCGGCGTTGAGTCTCATGCCGGCCGGCGCGGCTGTGCTCAGCATCGAGTTCAAGACGAACCTTCTCGCACCGGCGACCGGCGATCGGATCGTCGCGCGGGCGCGGGTCATTCGGGCCGGCCGAACTGTCACCGTGTGCTGGGCGGATGTGGTGGCGATTGCCGCAGAGACCGAGCGCCTCGTGGCGACGATGGTCGCGACGATGATGACGGTGCGCGATCGAGGCCTAACGGACTAGTTCGCTTTGGCGTCGTTCGGGCCGCTGGCAGGGTACCTGCCCTAGTGCCGGTATGGCCATGGCAATCGAACAACGAACGCTCACCGCGGAGGATCCGCTTCCGTGGCATCGGCAACACTGGACGGCCATCGTCGGCGGATTCGTGCTGGCGTTCGTCGTCGGGATCGGCTGCGCGGAAGTCACGAAGGCCTTCGGCGATTGGAACAAGGGCTACGCGTGGGAGCGGTCGCTGATGATCTGGATGCATCAGCCGCTGCCGAAGGCGATCGATTCGTTGATGCTCGTTTTTCCGTGGTTCGGAACGAACATCTCGCTGATTCCGGCGATCGGTATCGTCTGTATCTGGCTCTGGCGACGCGGCGACAAGCACATGAGCGTTCGTCTCGCGATCGTGCAGCTCGGGAGCTACCTCCTCAATCCGTCGCTCAAGGCGCTCTTTGATCGGGCGCGGCCGGATCTCTTCCCACGACGAGGCTGGTACGGTTGGAGCTCATATCCGAGCGGCCATGCGATCGCGAGCGTGTCGGTGCTGATGACGGTCGCGATCATTCTGCATCGCGTGAAGGGGTGGGTGTGGCCGTACTACGTGTTCATCCCGATCATGCTCGCGAGTCTCTATTCGCGCGTGTACCTCGGCGTCCATTGGCCGACGGATGTGATCGCGGGGATCATCGTCGGGTTGGCGTGGTTTCTCGTTTCGCTCTATGCGTTTCGCGAGCAGGGATTTAGAGAACTGGAACGCGAGAAAATAGTGTCATCCTGATGCGAGCGTAGTGACCAGAGAATCTGCCGGTGGCTGGTGCCCTCCGATCAACATGTGTCCGGTGACGTGTGTCCGGTTGCGAGTGTCGGGGGTTATGGTGAGCTGTAACGTCGTCACCCACGACACCCCACACCGGCGACCCACCACCGGACACATGGTGATCAGCGACTAAGACGACAACAACGCGCACGCAGGTCCTCCGCTGTTGCTCGCTGCGCTCTCTACAGCATCAGGATGACAACGAAAGCATCTCCTGCAATCTTGCCACGTTGAGATTCCCGCCGCTCACAACGGCCGCGACGCGCTCGCCGTCGCGCAGCGGAATTGCTCGCGCGATCACCGCTGCAGTTGCCGCGGCGCCCGCCGGCTCGGCGAGGAGTTTCGCGCTGAAGAGAAGCTCTCTCGCACCGGCCGCAATCGTCGGGTCGTCGATCAGCACGACGTCGTCGATGTACTTACGCACGATCTGATAGTTGAGCTCACCGGCCATCGGCGCGGCGAGACCATCAGCGATCGTCTTCACCGAATCGAGATGGACCGCGTGGCCCTGATCGAGGCTCATCCGCATCGACGCCGCGCCGACCGGCTCGACGCCATACACACGCAGCGACGGCTTCGACTCTTTCAACGCGACGAGCATCCCCGTCACGAGCCCGCCGCCACCGATCCCGATCACGACAACATCGAGATCGTCGACCTGATCGAGCAGCTCGAGGCCGGTGGTGCCGGCGCCGGCGCAGATGAACTCATCGTCGAAGGGGTGAATGAACGTCAGCCGACGATCCCGCTCGAGCTCGCGCGCCTTGCTGAATGCCTGACCGCTGTTCTCTCCGTGGAGCACGACTTCCGCGCCATACCCCCGGCTCGCCTCGACCTTCGCCGGCGACGCCGACTCCGGCATGACGACCGTTGCTTTCACACCAGCCTCGCGCGCGCCCCAGGCCAGCGCCTGCGCGTGATTCCCGGCCGACACCGTCACTACGCCGCGCGCCCTCGCCTCGTCGCTCAAGTGGCGAAGCTTGTTCAACACGCCACGCACCTTGAACGAGCCGGTTTTTTGCAGATTCTCGCATTTGAGGAACAGCTTCACGTTGGCGCGCTGTCCGATGCGTGTCGCTGACAGCGTCGGCGTCACGTGGAGTCGGCCGGCGATGGTTTCGCGGGCGTTTTTGACTGCGGCGAGATCGAGCGTCATCGGTGAACGAGAGAGTCCGCGAACCCTACTCGCTGCGTTAGCGGCAATCAATGGTGCTCGACGCAACGGTCCGCGCTAGATTCGCCGCTTCATTCTCACAGCCGTCGGCAGCGATTCCCACCCACTGCTCGCCCTGTGCTCAAACGCACTGACATCATCGTTTTCGGGGGCACGGCAGCCGCCGTTGCCGTCTCTGGCGCCCTGCAGTTCATGGGCGGCAACGACATTCTTCGTTTCGTGTTTGCGGCCGTCGCGCTCTCCCTGCTCGCGATGAACGTCTCGAGCGGCACGGAACAAGTCGGCAACTATCTGAGTCCGGGAGCCACGGGGGTCTTGCAAGCGGCGCTCGGAAACCTGCCCGAGCTCCTCGTCTGCGCGTTCAGTCTTCGCGCCGGGCTGCTCGAGGTCGTGCAGGCGGCGCTGATCGGCTCCATTCTCGCGAATTCACTTCTCGTCCTCGGCGCCGCGATTCTCGTCGGCGGCATCAAGCACGGCCGCATGCGCTTCGACGCCGAGTCGCCGCGGATGATCGTGTCGTTGATGATGGTGGCGGTGGCAGCGCTCGCCTTCCCGACGCTTGCCGCGGAACTCCACACGCCGGCGGCCGCTCACGAGGAAGCCCTCAGCGCGGCGTGCGCCATCCTCCTGATCATTCTGTTCATCGCGAGTCTTCGATTCACGTTGAGCGCCGACCCTGAACGCTCGCTGCGCCACGCGCCGCCGAAGGACACGGGTGACCATTGGCCGCTGTCGCTCGCGATCACGGTGCTGGTGCTCGCGTCGCTCGGTGCCGCCGTGGTGTCGGAGTGGTTCGTGTCAGCGCTCGAGCCCGCGATCCACACTTTAGGAATCTCTCAAGCGTTCGCTGGGATCGTCGTTGTCGCGATCGCTGGAAACGCGGTCGAGAACGTCGCGGGGATTCGCTTGATGGCGAAGAATCGCCCCGACTACGCGATGAGCGTGATCCTGAACAGCTCGTTGCTGATCGCGCTCGTCGTCTGCCCCGTGCTCGTGCTGTTGTCGTTTATCCTCGGCGGCGCGGCGTTGACGCTCGTCCTGCCGCCGCTGCTCATTGCGGCGCTGCTGCTGACGATGCTGACGTCGGCGATCATCGTGAACGATGGCGAGACGATTTGGCTCGAGGGGGTGGCGTTGATCGGGCTGTACTGGATTATCGCGGCGGCGTTTTGGTGGGGATAGCGGGCAATCCGGCGGACCGGCCGACCGGCGGACCGGCAACAGCCTCGCGTGTCATCCTGAGTCGCGCAGCGACGAAAGGATCGCTATCCATACCGCGATCGAAACCCAGAAGTGCGGGATTGTCACGCGGAGACGCGGAGGACGCGGAGACCTGCAGAACAGCGGTTTTTGAAGAGTATTTTTCATCCGCTGTTCTCCGCGAGCTCCGCATCTCCGCGCCTCCGCGTGAGCATGCGGTTCCGCGGTTACGTCGTACCTGCAGGGACTGCCTTGCCTGGAGAGCGATCCTTTCGCGCCTTCGGCGCTCAGGATGACGCGCGAGGGACCACCGTCGCTCAGGATGACGCGTGGGCCTTCGGCGCTCAGGATGACCGCCGGGGCTGGTGACGCCTATCTGGATGACGATCCGAGCCGCACGACATATTCTTTTGTAATGCGAAGCGAACACGCCATTCTCGGCCTTGCCCTGCTCTCCGCGGCCCCACTCGGCGCACAATGGACTCCACAGCAGTCGAACACCAACGCTGAGTTCCGCGGCCTCATTGCCGTGAGCCCAACTGTCGTGTGGGCGAGCGGGACCCGCGGACGTGTCGCGCGCACGACCGATGGCGGCAAAACGTGGCGCGTCGACTCGATTCCCGAGGCGACCCGACTGGACTTTCGCGACATCTTCGCCGTCAGCGCCGGCCGCGCGTGGGCGATGAGTGCCGGCCTCGCCGACTCGGGACAAGCGCGCATCTTCGCGACGCTCGACGGAACTCACTGGACGAAACAGTTCGAGACGACGCAGAAAGGCGTGTTCCTCGACGCGATCTCGTTCTGGGACAACAACCACGGCATCGCGATGAGCGACCCGGTCGACGGGAAGCTCTTTCTCATCGCGACCGACGACGGCGGGAAGACCTGGACGCATCTCAACACGGACAACGCGCCGCCGGTCCTTTCGAATGAAGCAGCGTTCGCCGCGAGCGGAACATGCGTCGCGGTTCAGGGCACGTCGAATGTCTGGATCGCCACCGGAGGCGCCGAGCGTGCCCGAGTCTTTCGTTCGACGGATCGCGGGCGCACCTGGTCCGTGGCGGATACGCCTTTGCACGCGGGGAGCTCCGCCGCGGGAGCGTTCTCGGTCGCGTTCAGCGACGCCCTGCATGGCGTTGTTGTCGGCGGCGAGTACACCAAGCCAAAGGAAGCGGTGCCGAATGTCGCGCTGAGCGACGACGGCGGGAAAACGTGGCGTAGGCCGAAAGGACCGCTGCCCGCTGGCTACATGTCCGGCGTCGCCATCGTTCCGGGCACGCGCGGGCGCTCCATGGTTGCAGTTGGCCTCGGCGGAACGGCGCGGTCCGACGACGCCGGCGAGACCTGGACGATGGTGGACACTGTCGCGTATAACAGTGTCGCCTTCGCCTCACACGACGACGGCTGGGCGGCCGGTCCTCGCGGACGCATCGCGAAGTGGACGCCAGGTCGGAATACTCCGAAGTAAGAGGTTGTCTTGTCTCTACGAATTCACTTCAGCGACGTCATGACCACACGCCGATTCTCGATCGTTTCATTGTTCGCGCTCGCCGCTTCCTGCTCGCGTACGCCTGCGACGCAATCGCCAGCGCCATCGACACCGACGCCCACATCACGCGGCGCCACGGGCCAGCCGGCTACCGGTGCTCAACCCGGAGGACCACCGACTGGCGGTCCCCGCGCGCGCCCGTCTCGCGACAGCCTCACGAAGCTCCGCGCCATTTACGTCGCGCAGGTGATGAAGCAGATCGCCGGCCACGAGAACGAGCCGGCGGAACAAGTCTTCAAGAATATACAAGTTCTAAAAGGCATCACGGCGGCGGAGCTCGTCCACAAGATGGACAAGCAGTTCGGCGAAGCGCTGAGCTGGAACTGCACGAACTGCCATCGCCTCGCGCCGCAGGGGAACTTCGCGAGCGATACGTCAACCGACAAAAAGCGCGCGCGGTTCATGATCACGATGACGAACGACATCAACGCGAACCAGCTGCCGAAGCTCTATCCGAAAGACACGCCCCAGGTCACGTGCGCGACGTGTCATCGCGGCTACAACGAGCCGCCGCCGGGCGACTATCTCGCGCCGGAGCGCGGCAAGCCGGGCGCGCCACCGGCGCCTCCACCACCGGGAGGACGCGGCGGTCCGCCAGGTCCTAGATCAGCATCGCGATAGCCGTTACGACGAGCGCGATGAGCGTCGCGCGAAGCGTGACGCCGAGCGCCTGTCTCCGGACAGGCGCTTTTTCGTTCGGAGCGAGATCGCACAGCCCGCGAGGCTCAGCTTCACGCTTCCCGAGCGTGGCGAGCACCACTCACGTCTTTTCGCGCGCCTCGATGAAGTTGAGCGCCGCGAGACCAATAGGAATTCCTAGGAATAGTCTGTACACGCGCGGCGGTTGCATCACGAGCAACGCGACGATCACCGCACCCGCAACCGCGAGCGCGATCCAGCCGTTGCGTCTCCGATGCCGTGCGCCGCGCGAACCGATGTTTTCGACTCGATCACTCACGCGCTACCGCCCTCCACACTGCGCGATATACCGCTTTGGCTCGGCGGCGGTCGGAAAGAGATCCCGAGCGGCGCGGGCCTGCGGACGCGCGCGTGTACAATCACCGCGCCCTATGTACGTCTGGGCGAGTTTGTTGCGCAGGCGATAGTTCCCCGGGTCGAGCACCGTGGAACGGACGAGCGAATTGAGGCTCGTGCTGCTGCTCGCGAGGGCGATGGCGCCCGCCTGTCCCGCGCTTCGTCCGATGATCACGATCGCAAGTATCGTCGCAACCGGCGCGACAAACCGCGGAACTCTCACTTCGACTTCAGCGCCGCCACTCGGCGGACGCAGTGCGCCGGCCAACGTCCAGACGAAGAACGTCGGGACCGCGATCATGAGCACTGCGTCGAAGGCTCCAACGACCGCCGTCGCGACGAGCGTCCCGAGGAGCGCGATCGGGGTGAGGACGCGTTCTGGATCGCGCCCACCACCCTCGCGAAAATCTTTCACCGCGCGAATCGTCAGGCCGAGGAACACGAGGAGGAGGAGTGCGAGCCCCAAAAAGCCTCGCTCCGATACAAATGCCGCCCAGTCGCTACTCGGCCACGGGTTGGACGTCACGCCCTCCGAGCTCTGGGACATCGACGGATCGTTCCGCGAGGCGAATTTCGGATAGATGACTGGCCAATTCCCTGGTCCGACGCCGACCAGTGGGTGCGATCGCGTCATCTTGAGGGAGTTCGTGTACTGCACGATGCGTCCGCGCCCGCTCCCCTCTTTATAGTTTACTAATCCCGCGGCGGAGTCGAGATAGGGCGAATTGCTTTTCCAATCGAGGTGGTTCGGCAAGACGATCGCGGCGAGCACGCCCGCGGCTGCCGCGACGCCGAGGACGAGCATCCGACGGATCGTCCGAGAGTCGGACCATCGCGCCCACGACATCTTTCCGAGCACGATGACGACGATCGCGACCGCAATGACCGCAAGCCACGCCGCACGGCTTCGCGAGAGGAAGAGCGTCGCGGAGACGATCGCCATCGAGATCGCGGCGAAGACACTTCCGAGCCCGCGCGGCGCGGTAAGCGCCATGAGCATGACCACCGGAGTGCCGATCGCGGCGAGATGCGCGACGAAATTCCTGTTTCCGAAAGTGCCGCCCGGCACGCGGTTGAGGCTGAAGTATTCGCTTTGGACGCCGTAGGTCTGGGCCAGCGATGTCGATGCAGCGACGACGACCGCGATCGCGAGTGCAAACAGGAGCGGGCGTGTCAGTCCGGAGCGGCCGAGCGCGGATGCGACCCAGAACAGCGCCGCGCCTGAGATGGAAATCGCGAGCGCTCGCTCCGCGGCCCACCCGTTCGTCGCGAAGGCCGCCGAGATGGCGCTCTCGATGAGGAAGAGGGCGAGAAGGAAGTCGATGGATCGCATCGTGATCTGCCCGCGCTTCGCGATGATTCGGATTGCCGCGATCGCCGCGCACAGATGGAGCACGAGCTCCTTTGGGACGAAGTAGCGGTCGAGGTCGAACGCCTTGTACGGCATCGCGATGAGGACGACCGCGATCGCTCCGGCCTGGAGGACGTAGAGGGCGACGCGGTCTCGAGCGCCTGATGGCGCGGCGGCAGGCATGGGGCGGAATCAAATGGGATAGCAGGCGATCCGGCAGACCGGCGATCCGGCAGACCGGCGGATCGCCCGCTATTTTCCAGCCATGCAACGCCGCGACTTCCTCTTCTCTCTTGCCGGCACCGCCATCGCCGCCCGGCCGCTCCTCGCATCGCCGCCGTCCGTCATCACCGTCTACAAAGACCCAGGCTGCGAATGCTGCGTGAAATGGGCGAAGCACCTCAGCGCGAACGGATTTGTCGTCATGCCACACGACGTGACGAACATGAACGAGATCAAGCGCACCATGAACGTCCCGCGCGCGCTCGAGTCATGTCACACGGCGATCGTCGACAAGTACGTCGTCGAAGGACATGTCCCGGCGAGCGTCATCAAGAAATTCCTCGCTGAGAAGCCGTCGTCGCTGGGACTCGCCGTGCCTGGAATGCCGATCGGATCGCCGGGCATGGAGGGCGGAAAAGCCGAGCCGTACAATGTGCTCACGTTCGAACGCGATGGGACCTCGCGGGTATACGCTAAACGCTGAACTCCCAGTCACTTCGCTTACAAATCTTTGGCGGGCGTCGTTCTTGCCCGACCGGGTCGGGCGGCTTGATTTCGGAAGCCACCCGGCCATCGGGAGTTTTCTTTTAGCCTGACCAAGCAATGAACATCTTATCACGGACTCTCATCGCGGCGCTCGCGGCAACAGCGCTCGCGTCGACTCTTTCGGCTCAGGCCGGCAACACGCCGCCCCCGAAGCCGTCTGGACCAGATCTCACCGGTGTGGGCGACACCTCGATCTTCGCCCCGCTCAAGCTGCCCACAGGCAACACGTATCGAAGTGGCTCGGGAAATCCTGGTCCCAAGTACTGGCAGCAGCGCGCCGACTACGACCTCAAAGCGACGCTTGACACCGCCGCGAAGACGCTGCACGGCGAGATGACGCTCAAGTACACGAACAACTCGCCCGACACGCTTCGCTTCGTGTGGTTCCAGGTCGAGCAGAACGCGTTCAAGAACGGCTCGCTCAATTCATACGTCTTCGCGCCGGATTCGCGGTTCGGCGCCCGCAGCTTCGAGGGCGGCGACAACGTCGAGCGATTCAACCAGGTGACGGCGACGAAGAAGACGCCGCTCAAGATGCGCGTCGAAGGCACCGTGATGAAAGTCGATCTCGCGACGCCGCTCGCTCCGGGCCAGACCGCGACGTTCGACGCCGCGTGGCACTTCCTCGTTCCCGAGCACGGTGCCGATCGTATGGGTCGCGAAGGCGCCCTCTATGAGCTCGCGCAGTGGTATCCGCGCGTCAGCGTCTACGACGACCTCCGGGGCTGGAACACCGAGCCGTACCTCGGCCAAGGCGAGTTCTATTTAGAGTATGGTGATTACAATCTTTCGATCACCGTTCCGTCCGGCTACATCGTGGCCGCCACTGGAACGCTGTCGAATCCGACCGAAGTCCTGACGCCGACACAGATCTCGCGACTCGCGCAGGCGGCGAAGTCCGCGACCACGGTCAACATCGTGAAGCAGGACGAGCTCTCGAGCGGGACCGCACGACTTCGCAAAACCGGCACGCAGACCTGGAAGTTCTCGGCGAAGAACGTTCGCGACGCCGTGTGGGCCGCGTCGCCGGAATTCATGTGGGACGCGTCGAGCTGGAACGGCCACATGGCATTCGCCTACTACCGGCCGAGCGCGATCGACACATGGAAGGACGCGGCGGACATGTCGCGGATGTCGATTCAAGAATACTCGGAGCGCTGGTTCCCGTATCCGTATCCGCAGATCACCGCGATCGAAGGACCGATCAGTGGTATGGAATACCCGATGGTCGCGATGGAGAACAAGAGCGCCGACAAGTACGAGCTCTATAACGTCGTGACGCACGAGATCGGACACATGTGGTTCCCGATGATCGTCGGGTCGAACGAGCGAATGCACATGTGGCAAGACGAAGGCTTCAACACCTTCATCAATTACTTCTCCGAAGCGCGTCGTTATCCGGAGAAGGGCGACTATGCCGCGCGCGTCGCGCACGACCGCGAACAAGTCGAGAACTACATGCAGCACAACGCCGACGAGCCGCTCGAGATCAACCCCGATCGCATCGACCCGAACCTCCTCGGCGAAAACGCGTACGTGAAGACGGCGGTCGCGCTCTCGCAGCTGCGCGAAGAGATCCTCGGACCGGTGGCGTTCGACGAAGCGTTCCGCGAGTACGCGCGTCGCTGGGCGTTCAAGCACCCGGCTCCGTCAGACTTCTTCAAGACCATGGAAGACGTCGGCGGCAAACGGCTCGACTGGTTCTTCCGTGAGTGGGTGATCGAGAATCCTCACTTCGATCAGGCGATCGACACCGTGATGCACAAGCAGGTCGGCGAGATCGACTCGGTGCTCGTGGCGTTCGGCAATCGCGCGCGCGGCGTCATGCCGATCCGGGCGAAGTTCACGTTCTCCGACGGCTCGACACAGGACTTCAATTATCCCGCGGAAGTCTGGAGCACGAACACCGAGATCTACGTTCGGATCTACGGCTTCAACGGAAAGAAGCTGACGAAGGTCGAGTTGGATCCGGACAAGCGGATCATCGACATCGATCGCGGGAACAACTCGTGGCCGAGGGTTCCGGCGCCGACGCCGGCGAAACCTTAGCTGGCGGTCGGCGTGACGGGCGATCGGGCAAAGGCCTTGGCGGTCATCCTGCGGCGAGCGGAGCGCCAGCGGAGCACGCCGTTAGGATCGCTCTCCCGCCAAGGCAGTTCCTGCAGGTACGACGTAACAGCGGAACCGCATGCTCACGCGGAGGCGCGGAGATGCGGAGTCCGCGGAGAACAGCGGATGAAAAACTCTTCAAGAAACCGCTGTTCTGCTGTTCTGCTGTTCTCCGCGTCCTCCGCGCCTCCGCGTGACAATCCCGCACTTCTGAGTTTAGATCGCGACAGGGATAGCGATCCTATCGCTCGCTTCGCTCGCGCAGGATGAGGCGCGGGGCTGTTGCCCGAGTGCCCGAATGTCTGATCGCCCGATCACCGGAAGCAAAAGCGGCACGTCTCTCGACGTGCCGCTTCTGCATTCCCCCCGCCCCTCGCCCGGTCCCACCAACCCGCATCTATCGCTTCACATGGTACGCTGCTCCCTCGCAGTCATCGCTTTTTTGCGAGAATCGTACCGCGACACGTCGCCGCTCCACAGTTGCACGGATATCTCCGCTTCGCCGCCGGAGTGTGACGCTCTTCGAGGACGAACGCGTAATCGTACGCGAGCTCTTCGCCGGGCTCGATGTCCCTGATCGTCTCGATCCAGATTCGGCCGCCGTCAACCACGGCGTCGCAATTTGGATCACATGAGTGGTTGATGAACCGCGCCTCGTTGCCGCCAACCGCGGCGTCGATGACGAAATCATCGTCGATCGCGAAGAGGAACGTGTGATGGCGGTCATCCGAGTCGTCGGGATAGCGGGCGTCGGCCTGCTCGGGCGTCAGACGTTCGCCGGCATACTCGATGAGTCGAATCCCGCCCGGAATGTGCTCCGTCGCAAAGGCGCCGAGTCCCTGGATCGGCGATGGTCGGATTTCGAATGGGTACATTCACGAAAACTGTCATCCTCATGCGAGGATGACGAAATGGGCTGAGGTTTGCACCTTTCCTTCCCATGAACCTCCGAACGCTCGTACCAATCGTTGCCCTCGTCGGCGCCGTGGCCTGCTCCGTCTCCGACCAGCAAGAGGTCGCGATCGGCGAGCAAGACGCGGCCGAGATCAACGCCCAGCTTCCACTCGTCGACGACCCCGAAATCAGTGGCTACGTCGAGCAACTCGGCCAGCGCATCGCGTCGACCACCAGCCGTGCCGATCTCAAGTGGCACTTTTACGTCGTCAACACGAACGACGTCAACGCGTTCGCCCTGCCCGGTGGATTCATCTATGTCAACCGCGGCCTCATCGAACAGACAGAACGCCTCGACCAACTCGCCGGCACTCTCGGCCACGAGATCGGGCACGTCGTTCGGCGGCACGCCGTCGAACAAATGAAGAAGCAAACCGGCGCCAACATTGGTGTGTCACTGCTCTGTACGCTGACACACGTCTGCGAACGCGCCGGTTCGCGCGTCGTGATCAACGCGGCAGGATCTGCTCTGTTCGCGCGCTACAGTCGGCATGATGAAGCGGAGGCGGACTCCGAGGCTGTTGTCAACGTCGTGAAAGCGGGGATCGATCCTCGGGGAATTCCGGAGCTCTTTCAAATTCTCATACGAGAACGACAGCGCGCACCAACCCGAGTCGACGCGTTCTTCGCCTCGCACCCGCTCGAGGAATCACGCATTACGGCGACGGAGCATCAGATCGCGCAGATCGACCGGAGTCGCCTGAACGGACTGACGGAGGACGACGCAACTTTCCAGGTCTTCAAGAAGGAGATAGCCGCGCTTCCTGCCCCGCCGCGGCCGCGAGAGATTCCGGAGACCCCGTAGCGCGATCAGCCCGACTGTTTTTTCTTGCCCGCTCCCGTCTGCCCGTGATTGACGAGCGCGACGAGCACGACCCCGCCGACAATGTTGCCGATAATCGCCGGCAGCTCGAAGCGCAGCAGCATGTCCGCCAGCGGCGCGTCTCCCATCCACGCCCGATAAAACGCCTCGGTTGCGCCGGCGATGGAGTGCTTGAACCCGAGCGCGGCGATCGGCGCCGTCGTCACCCAAATCAGCGCGATCTGCGCGATGGTTTCATGCGTCGAAGCGATGATCCACGCCATCAGCGCGACGAGCCAGCCGGCCCAAATTGCTTTGAGAAAGATGACGGCCGTCGCGCCGTCCGTCGCGGTTCGTGCGGTGTCGAGCAGCGACCTATGAAGACTCGGCTCCAGTGACTGCGTCCGCGCGATGACGAACGCAAACACCGCTGCCCCGATCAAGTTCGCCGGAAGCACGATCGACCAAAGGCGCACAACCTGGCCGAGTGTCGTCATGTCGCGCTTTTCGAGAAGCGGAATCACCGGCTCGAGTGTGTTCTCGGTGAAGAGCTGGTGACGCGCGAGCACGACGAAGATGAACCCGATCGGATAGGCAATAGCTGACGCGATCGCGTGATGCTCCGGTCCCATGTGCTCGCTCAGTAGCGCGCTGAGAAGGAAGCTGAACCCGATGCCGAGCCCCGCCGCAAGACCCGAGAGACCAAGTTCGGTCACCGGACGCTCGAGCTCGCCCTCCGCGGATTTTATAATATTCTCATGGATCTCGTCCGCCGTGAACCGCGTGCCTTCCTGTGCCTCCTGCGGCGCGCGCATCGGCTCTGCCATATCCACCCCGCTCTGACTCGGCGGCGGCGATTGGAAGAAGCATACCTCGGCGTCAGAGCGGCATCGGCGGAGTGTTGCGACGCTCGACCTGCGTGACGCCACCGGAGATGATGAATGCCATGACCTCGGCGGCGTCCGCATCGATTCGCTCGACGCGATCCGATGGGACGACGAGAATGTGACCGGCAAGACCGTACGACTGCGGCATATAGACGCTGACGTACTCCGCGATGCCGAGCGACATCAATGAATCTGATGTGAGGAACGCAAGAACCTTTACCGCGCGGTCTGATGTCACCGCAACGAGAACAGGTTTGTCGAAGCGGCGCTTCTCTCCGACGAACGCGTTCAACATGTCTTTCGCGGACGTGTAGAGCAGGCGCACGAACGGAAGCCGCTCGAAGAGCTGGTCGAGCGCGGAAATGATGGTGCGCGTGATGATGCTCGAGGCAAGAAACCCGACGAGCGTGATCGCAACGATCGCCAGGACGAACCCGACGCCGCGAATCGGCAGACCAAGCCAGCTGTCGATCGTTCGAAACGCGACAACGCAGACGTAAATCGTCAGCGCCAGCGGGCCGACGATGACGAGACCGCGAAGGAAGTAGTTGAGGAGTTTGGACATTCGGCGGTTCGAGAAAGCGATCGCCCCGTCGGTGTCATCCTGAGGAGCGCTAGCGACGAAGGATCGCTCTCCCGGCGAGGCAGTTCAACAGGCTCAGCGAACCTTGAGGAAAATCGAGTATCCGGTGGGCGTAACCGTGCGATACGTCAAGTGCAGCGTTTCCGGTAGCCGATTGACCGCGCCGCGGGCGCCGAGCGCGAAGGTGAATCCCTTCGCGGAGAGCGCGTCTCGCGTGACGGCCAGCGACGCGCTTCGGATCGTGAAGAGCTGCGTGAGGTCGCCTGCGAGGAAGCCTAGATCGTCACCACTCTTTTGCACTTGCTCGAGTCGAACCGTGACCTCGGTCGCCTTCGTCACGCCAAACGTGGCCTCGACGAGCGCGTTCGTCATTTCGTGATAGTGCTTTGCGGTCGCGGCAGTCGCGTCGTGCACGTGTTCGCGGTCGCCGTGATGGTGAACGTCGAGCCCCCAGATGACCGCCGTCGAGAGCAAATGACCCCCGATCGTGTTTGACGTCAGCATCGATGCACCATAGCGTTGCATTCCGATCGCCGTCTCGAGGCGATCGTGCGCCATGAGGTAGCCTGTCCATGCGCTCAGCGTCACGCTCGGTGTCGGCGCAAGCGTCAGGCGCGCCGAGTACGAGTCGAGACGCGCGCCCTTGTAGTCGAGGTTGTAGTACGACGAATCGCCTTCGCGCGCGTTGAACGCCGACCCCTCGAGCTTCATCCAGCGAGTGTTCAACGCGGCCGTCACGACCCCGAAGCTTCCGTGGGTCGCGTCCTGCCCATGGTGTCCGATTGGCGCGAATGGGTCAGCGTCGGCTGAGGGCCGGTGCATGTAGGCCACAGGGCCGAGTGCCGGCTCCCCAACCGCTGCGACGTACAGCTCGCCCGCAATCCAGTTCGTTAGAGAATGATCATAGAGCGCCGCGGCTTCCATCACGAGGTTTGGTGGATGCTGGTAGTTCACCAGCCGGTTGCGGTGGTACACTCCACCGGTCTGGAGCAGTTCGGGATAGCCTTGTCTCCCGTTGACCGCGGACTCGAGACTCGTCATGGCGTTGACGCGAAAGAGCCCACCCGCCAACGGATGAGCGGCCATGAGCATTTCCCAATCGATCAAACCGAACTGCTGATCGCCGCGAAAACCATTCTGATTGTCGTACTGAAGGTTCGCCGCGCCGTGCAGCATCAGCGACCAGTCGCCGACGGTGAAATGATGCGCACGCACTGGCGACGAGTCGGAAAGCCACGAGGTCCCTGACCCGACGCGAGAAAATGGAAGCCCGAGCGGAAGGCTCGGTCCGTTCGTCGCCATGTGCGACATATCGTGCTGTGCACTCGCCACGCCGCTGGCGACCGTGGTAACGCAGGCCGCGGCGAGCGCGAGCTTCGAAATATTTTTCACAATGGGGATTTGCGTGAGTCGGAAGACTGCGGAATTCGTCGATCGTGGCCCTGCCTTTGCCCGCTCATCGTATCCGGTCCGCGAACGCGCGGTTCCGCTCGTCATCACTTGCGGAGGACTGCATGGCCAAACCCACGCGCAACAATCAGCCGGGTGCACAAGACCGCCCGGAAGATTCACACGGCGACAAGGCGCACGACGCACTTATCGATAGTCTGCATGGAAAGCACGGCGGCAGCGAGGAGTCCGAAGGCTCGCCCCAAGGCCAAAACGACGCCGATGTCTACGGCCGCCCAATCGAAGGCCGCCACCGGCTACACGAAGATCGCGAGCAGCATGACGAAGCCGAGAAAAACAGCGAGTCCAACCGGCTCCGCCGCTGACTTCATTCCGCCGCGCGCGACGCTCTCGAAGCTTCGCGCCGCGTCGGAAGGGTGCCGAGGTTGTCACCTCTTCAAGCTCGGCACCCAAACTGTGTTCGGCGAAGGTCCGTCGCGCGCACGCCTCATGGTCGTTGGCGAACAACCGGGCGACGCTGAGGACAAGGCCGGGCATCCGTTCGTCGGTCCGTCTGGCAAGCTCCTCGACCGCGCGTTCGACGCGGCGGGCATCGATCGCGATGACGTTTACGTCACGAACGCGGTGAAGCACTTCAAGTGGGCTCGCGATTCGCGCAGCCCACGGCGACTGCACAAGACGCCGAACGCCGGAGAAATCCGCGCGTGCTTTCCCTGGCTCCAACACGAGATCGCGCTCATCAAACCGCAGGTCATCGTCTGCCTCGGCGCCACGGCGGCGAAGGCGCTGCTCGGTCGCACGTTCAGTGTCATGAAATCGCGCGGCGTCCCAATCGAATCCGAATGGGCGACCGCGGTTTTCGCCACCGTGCATCCGTCCGCCGTTCTTCGCGCACCATCGGACCAGCGAGCGTTGGCCGAGAAGATGTTCGTCGCCGATATGCGGAAGGTCGGGCGCTATCTCGAGTCGGACCGCGCGAAAAAGCAGGTCGATTCCGGGGCTCGTAGATTTGCCCCATGGCCAACTACCGGAAATCGATCAACCACCTCAAGCGAGTCGACCCGGTCCTCGCGGAGATAATCGAGCAGGTCGGCCCGTGCCGTCTCCGGGCCGTGTCCGAAGGGACGCATTTCCAGGCGTTGACCCGCTCGATCGTGTTTCAACAGCTGTCCGGTAAGGCGGCGGCGACAATCCTGTCACGGGTCGTCGCGCTTTTTCCCGATAACGTCCCAACTGCGGTCGGCGTGACGCGCATCACCGACGAACAGTTTCGTTCGGCAGGATTGTCTAGGCAGAAGATTTCTTACCTGCGCGACCTCGCGGAGAAAGTGGCGTCCGACGCCCTTCCGCTGGAAGCTGTCGAGTCGATGACGAACGACGATCTCATCGCGCACCTCGTGCAAGTCAAAGGGATAGGGCGATGGACCGCGCAGATGTTCCTGATGTTCCGGCTGGGCCGGCTCGACGTGCTTCCCGAGCTCGACCTGGGAATTCAGAACGCAATTCAGAAAGCATATCGAAAACGCAAGCGACCGAGCCCCAAAGAGGTCGCGAAGATCGGCGCCAAATGGGCGCCGCACAGCAGCGTCGCATCGTGGTACCTGTGGCGCTCGCTGGAAAACGGGGATGGGCAACTTGGAGTGAAATAGCTCGTTCCAAGTTCAGCATTACGCTCAAGGCCGTAAGTCGTCCTGTCTCTACGGAATCCTGAGACACGAGTGGCCGTAACTTCCCCTCCCACTGACTTCGCGGTTTCGCTCCCCCCCTCGAGTTCCCTCCCACTCGAGCGCAAGCTGCCGCTGATGATTTTTGCGATCCTCGCCGTCGTCCTCGCGACGTCGTTGGGGGTTTCATACTATGAGGTTCGCCGCGCGGCGGAGCTCACCGCCGGCGAGCGCCTGCAGAGTCTTTCGCGCTCGATCTCGCAGGTCTGGCAAGCGCAGATTGTGTCGCGGATCGCAACGATGCAGCACGTCGCGGCCGATTCGGCGGTTGTGAGCGCGGTCGCGACGCCGACTCGCGCGCTCCGTCCCGCGGCAGTGCGAGCGCTGTCGATCCTCTATGGCTCGGTCGACAGCGCAACGCCGCCGATGTTGATGACCCTCGATGGCCGCCGAGTCGGCGATGTCCGCCTCGAGATGGCGGATGACCCGTCGCGCGTCCTCGACGACATTCGACATCTCGCGAGTAAAACGGACAGCCAGTACGTCATCGGCAAACTGTACGGCACCGGCGGCCAAGGTTCGTACTGGCTCATGGTCCCGGTCTGGCAAGACGGTGAGCTGCTCGGCTACCTCGTGCAGGAACGTCGCCTCACCACCAGCCCAAAATCGCTCGGACCATTCCGCGAGCTGATCGGACCTGGTATCGAGTTTTTTCTCCGAAACTCGGATAACGACCCGACGTGGGTCTCAATGACCGGCGCGGTCATAACTCCGCCGACGAAAACGCGATCTTTCACGAAGGATCTCGAGATCGTCACGCACGAATCGAAGGGCAACCTCCTCGCGTCCACGCGACAGCTGGCCGGAACTCCGCTGATGCTGACGGTCGCCGAATCGATGGACACGATTCTGGAGCGTCCGCAGGCGACCGCGCGTGGCATGACGCTACTCGCCGTGATTCTCGCGATCATGGGCGCGGGGCTCGCGTGGATTTTCGGCCGACAGGTCACTCGCCCGCTCGTCGACCTCACGGGAGCGGCGGAAGGCATCGCGCTGGGGCAATACACCGAGCGAGTTCGCGCGCGCCGCAGCGATGAAATCGGCCGGCTCGCGGAGGCATTCAATCGAATGGCCGTGCAAGTCCAACGGTCGTCCGAGTCTTCGCGCGAAGCGGTGCAGCGGCTGACGCGGTCGGTGAACACGCAGTCGTTCCTCGCGCAGTCGAGCGAGATTCTCGCGCGCTCGCTGTCCGATCAGACGCTCCTCGCCGAGCTCGCGCGCCACTGCACGCCGACGATCTCTGACTACTGCAGTATTCACATCGCGGAGGACGACGGCTCGATTCGGCGCGTCGAAACGACGCATCACGACCGCAGCAAGGCCGAGGCCGTTCGTGCGCTCGTCGCGCGCTACGAATACAGAACCGACGGTTCGAGCCCGGTTTCACAGGTCATTCGTTCGCAACAGCCGCTTCGCATTCCAGAGTTGGATCTTCGCGACCTCATTCGTCAGGCACCTGACGAAGAGGCGGCACGACTGCTCGAACAAGTTCGTCCGTCGTCATTCCTGTGCGTTCCACTCGTCGCTCGCGGTCGCGCGTTCGGCGCGATGTCGTTCACGTATACCGACTCGGGGCGCATGTTCAGCGAGGACGATCTCGAGCTCGCGATGGAGTTGTCGCGACGGACGTCGGTCGCCATCGACAATGCGGTCATCTATCGCCGGTCGATCGCGCTTCGCCTCGAGGCTGAGGCGGCGAGCAACGCGAAATCCGACTTCCTCGCGAAGATGAGCCACGAGATCCGCACGCCGATCAACGCGATGATGGGCTACGCCGAGCTCTTGGAGATGGGAATTTCTGGTCCCGTAACCGACGCCCAGGCGAAGCAGCTCGCGCGCATCCGAGCGAGCGGCGAGCATCTGACGTCGCTCGTGAACGAGATGCTCGATCTGGCAAAGATCGAAGCGGGACGAATGGCGGTCGATCCGATCTCGGCAGTCACCGGCGACGTGGCCGAGGCCGCGCTTGCGTCGATTCGTCCGCTGGCGGCCGGCAAGGGAGTCGAGCTGTCGGTCGCGCCCGCGGGCAATCCGCGCGCCGGCTACATCGGCGATCCGCAGCGTGTTCAGCAAATTCTAATCAACCTGCTGTCCAACGCCGTAAAGTTCACGGCGCCCGGCGGTTCCGTCGTCGTAAAGTGCAGCAACCACTTTGGTCGCGGGCCAGGCACGCCGGACGCCGATGTCGAGTGGGCCTGCATCTCGGTCGAGGACACGGGACTCGGGATCGCGCACGAAGACCTCGAGCGGATTTTCCAGCCATTCATGCAGGTCGAGAACGGCTATACGCGAGCCCATGGCGGAACCGGACTCGGCCTTACGATCAGCCGGAGTCTCGCGCAAATCATGGGTGGAGACATCACAGTCGAGAGCGTTTTGGGACGTGGATCACGGTTTACCCTGTGGTTGCCTGCGCCCAATTTTGCATTGGTGTAGCATGACAAGATTCTCGCGGAGTTCGTCATGCTCATCCACAATTCGACCCGAGCGTCCCGCCGCCGGCATCTCGTCCTTGCAGCGCTCAGCCTGGTAGCTGTCATCCAGCCTGCGATGCTCGCGGCGCAAGAGACGGTTGTGAAGGATCCGCGCGACACGACGCACGCGCAGACGCAGGCGCCGTTTTTTACGCTCAAGGATGCTTTGCTCGCCGGCGGCTTCGTCGGTGCGACGGCATTGATGTTCCCCCTCGACAAGCGAATCGCGCATCGGCTGCTCGACTCGAGCACACAAGCAAATCGCTTTTTGAAGCACACGACGACCGACGTCGAGGTCATCACGAGTCCTGGCGCGTACATCATCGGCGGAACGCTGTACGCCGTCGGCCGCATTGGACACTACGATCGCGTCGCTGATCTCGGCTGGCATGGAACGGAAGCGGTGCTGTTCGCTCAAGGTCTGACGACAGTGCTAAAGGGGGTCGTCGGCCGCGGGCGTCCGTTCTTGTCGAACGGAACGGACCCGGGAGACTATCACTTTGGAAAAGGATTCACTGGCGGCGACTACTCGTCGTTCCCATCCGGTCACACGAGCACTGCGTTCGCTGCCGCCGCGGCGGTGACGAACGAAACCACGCGCTGGTGGCCGCGTTCGACGTGGATCGTGGGACCGCTCATGTACGGTGGAGCGACGGCCGTCGGCCTCTCGCGCATGTACCACAATCGTCACTGGGGAAGCGACGTTCTCCTTGGCGCGGCGATCGGAACCTTCAGTGGCCGCAAAGTCGTGCAGTACGTGCACGGCCATCCGGGAAATCGGCTGGATCGAATCATGTTGCGGACGACGGTTGTTCCAGACGGTCGCGGCGGCGCGATTGTCTCGACGTCAATTCCAATTCCCTAATAGCTCTCTTCGAACGAACGACCCGCGGCGCTCGGCGATTTGGTTCGCCGAGCGTCGCATAGCATGTGACACCGATCGCGCTGCCAAGCAGCCAACCGCCGAGAACGTCGGTCGCCCAGTGGTCGTCGGCGAGCACGCGGTACGCTCCCATCGCGATCGACGCAGATGCGGCAATGGCTGCAGCAGTCTTCGTTGAAATGAGCCTGTCTCGGCGAAGCACTAACGCGGCGGTGACGGCGAGCGCGGTCGTGCCCGTGGTGTGTCCGCTCGGATAGCTGTCGACGCGTCGGCGCGCGCGGGGTTTTGGTGGCCGCTCGCGAAAGTATCCGAGTTTGACTGCGCGATGCACGAGCCAGCCGAGCCATGCCGCGGCAACTATCGCCCGCGACCCGCGGCGTTGGCGATGATGAATCCATCGCGCGGTCGCGTACGCGATGGGGATGTATCCGCCGGGCAGCCCGAGTGGAAACAGCGGCTTGAGCACGACGCGCGCAGGATCAAGTGCCGCTCGTTGCGCGAGACGTCGGATGCGGCGATCGAAGGCCGTTGGCTCATCGAATTCGAGTTGGTTGCCGAGCAGCGCGAAGCCGATTACGGACGCGATCGCACCAGACGTCATCCTGATGCGAGCGGAGCGAGCGGAGGACCTGCTTTCACGCAGGTCCGTAGTAACGGCGTGACTCAAACGCAGGTCCTCCGGCCGCTTCGCGGCCATCAGGATGACAGCACAGAACTGCCACTATCTTCCTTTCATGCTCCATTCCACTGTCCCCGTCGAAATCACTGACCCGGTCAATGCACGCATCCTCGCGATTTCCGAGGATCGTATTGCTGGGTTTCTCGAAGATCCGTTCGTTGAAATCGCGCGCCTGTCCGACGTTCCTGTCGAAACCGTGCATGAGCGACTGCGCGCGATGCTTGCCGCCGGAACCATTCGGCGCATTCGTCAGACCTTGATGGCGACGAACCTCGCGCCCGGCGCGCTCGTCGCGTGGCGCATCGACAACGCGCGCCTCGACTCGGCGTTCGACTACATGTGGACGGAAGATCCATTCTCCGGACATATCGTCATCCGATCCACCGACGCGGAGACACCGGGGTCGGCATACCGCCTGTGGACGACGTTGAAAGTACCGCAGGGATTTTCGATGACCCATCATTGCGAGATTCTGCAGGAACGAATCGGCGCAGAGGCGTTTCGCATCATGCCCGCGAAGCGACTCTTCGCGCTCGGTGTCGGACACGTGCGTCGCAAAACCATTGAGCCTGGCACGAAGAGCGATTCGCTCGGCGAGGTCCTCGACACGAATGTCGTACAGCTCAGCGCCCTCGACTGGCGCGTGCTTGAACCGCTCAAGCGCGAGTTCACGGTCGATGAGATCACCGACAACCCGTGGGCCGCTCGCGCCGCCGAGGCGGAGATGTCGCTCGACGAGTTCTTGCACGTCGCGCGATCGCTGAATGAGCGAAAGGTCATCGGCCGATTTTCGACCTTTCTCGAGCACGTGAAACCGTCGACCGGCGGAACGCGCGTCACGCGCTACAACGCGCTTTTTCATTGGCGCGTGCCCGAAGGGCGCGAGATCGAAGCGGGCCGCGAAGTGGGACGCCATCACATCATCACGCACGCGTATTGGCGCGAGGGCGGCCCCGAGTTCGCGAACGTCAACATCATGGCCGTCGCGCACGGCACCGACAAAGCGCTCGTCCTAGCGCACAAGGCGGCGATCGACGCGCATCTCGACTCGATCGGGATGCCGGTGCTCTACACGAACGTCTTTTGGGGCGGCCGGAGCGAGATCAAGCCGTCGGAGATCTCGCCAGTCGCCTATGAGCGGTGGCTGAAACAAGTGTCATCCTGATGCTGCGCGAAGTGCCCCCGTCGTCATCCTGATGCTGCGCGAAGCGCAGCGGAGGACCCGCTTTACCGCAGTTCCGTAGTTACCGCTCGTTCTTATAGACCCGCCCGCCCTTCATGACGAACATCACGTTGCGAAGCGCGGTGATGTCGGTCGTTGGATCTCCCTTCACCGCGATAATGTCCGCCTCAAATCCCGGCGCGATCGTCCCGATCTGATCGCCGAGACGCATCGACTCGGCGGTGAGCGACGTCGCGCTCGTGATTGCGTCGATAGGCTTCTGACCGCCGTCCTTCACGCGACACACGAGCTCCTCGGCGTTGCGGCCGTGCGCGCCTGCGACCGCATCAGTTCCGAAAATCACCTTGAGCCCCGGCGTGTTGATCGCCTTGCGATATCCGGCGGCCGCGAGTGGAAGCGCCTTCTCCATCGCAGCAAAGCCAGCTTCGTTGTAGTTGCCGATTCCTTCGTACTTCGCGCGATTGTCGAGATAGTTGCGGAAGACGAGACAGACCTGCGGGTCGAAGTAGACGTGGTGGTCGGCCATGAGCTTGAGTGTTTCGTCATTCACGTACACGCCGTGCTCGATCTGGTTGCAGCCCGCGAGCACCGACGCCTTGATGCTCTCGGCGCTGTGCGCGTGGACCATCGTGCGAAGGCCCTGCTCCTTGGCTTCGCTACACAGTGCCTTCAACTGATCGTCCGACAGGGTCTGGGTGCCGCCGTCACGAATGCTCGCCGAGGCGAAGATTTTGATCACATCGGCGCCCTCGGCTTTTCGCTGGCGCACCTGCGCGCGCAGCGTGTCGGGCGTCGGACGTGTGCTGCTGAACGGATTGAGCGACGTCAACACGCGCGGGCCTGGGATCTGGCCGCTCGCGATGAACTCGCGGAGATCCTTGTCTTCGGCATTGCCGGGACTCTGAATGGTCGTGAATCCTGCCATCAACGTCGCGTACGCGTTGCCGGCGGCAGCGAGCATGGACTCGACAGGCGTGTCGTTGTCAGTCTGACGAGTGTGATATCGGCCCTGCCGATTGAAATACCACATGAGGTGCGCGTGCGCGTCGATCATTCCGGGCATCACGGTCATGCCCTTGAGATCGTACGTCACCGCACCCGCGGGAGCGGTTTGGACTTTCGTGATTTTCCCGTTCTGAACGACGACCGTTCCGCCGGCGATGACTTTCCCTTTTCCGTCGAGAATTCGATCGGCGTGAATAACGATCGGCGCTCCGGAGGTCGGCGGTGTCATGTTCTGGGCTTGGGCGAGCGAAGACGCTGCGAGAAGAAGCGTCGGGAGAAGCGTGCGCATTGGGAGATCCGAAGAAAGCGACGCGAGAGTTATATGCGCTTCACGTTTGCCTCGCCAGTCATCCTGATGCGAGCGAAGCGAGCGGAGGACCTGCTTTTCGACTCCGGAACTACAGAACGGCCGTCGCCACGGACCACACTGAATGAACACTGAGTCTCACGGTTGATTCCTCGGCGTCTGAAACCGACGTCGCCCAAGATTCAAACAGCTCTTTTTGTTTTGTCCGTGAGGTTCTGTGGCTATTGCTCGGTGTATTCCGTGGCCACGGGGGGCGTGCCCGGGAGAGCCAGCGACGTGGGGCTCGCAACAGGGTGACCCGGTGGCTGTGCTCGGATCAGGATGACGGAGAATAGACCTCGAACAACCCCGCCGCGCCCATGCCGCCACCGACGCACATCGTGACGAGGCCGATGCCTCCGCCGCGCTTTCCAAGCTCGTGCACGAGCTGCGTCGTGAGCTTCGCGCCCGTCGCGCCGAGCGGATGGCCGAGCGCGATCGCGCCGCCGTTGACGTTCACGATCTCCTCCGGCATTCCGAGCTCGCGCACCACGGCCACGACCTGCGCCGCGAACGCTTCGTTGAATTCGATGAGCTTCACATCGCTCAGTTGAAGTCCCGCACGCTTGAGCGCCTTTGGAACCGCTTTGATCGGACCGACCCCCATCACGTCCGGCTCGACACCAGCCGACGCAAACGTGATGAACCTCGCGAGCGGCGTGAGGCCGAGCTCTTTCGCGCGCTCGGCGGTCATCAACAACACCGCGGCTGAACCATCCGAGTAGGGACTCGCGTTCCCTGCTGTCACCGTTCCGTTCACCTTGAACGCCGGCTTGAGCTTCGCGAGGCCTTCCATCGTCGTGTCGGTACGAGGCAGTTCGTCGCGCGAGAATTCGTTCGTCGATTCCTCTTTTTCCGCGCCGTGCCAAATCACGCGTTCGACAGGAATCGGAACGACCTGGTCGGCAAATCGATTCTCGCTCCAAGCCTTCGCCGCCTTCTGCTGGCTCGCGAGCGCCCAGCGATCCTGATCCTCGCGCGTCACGTTCCAGCGCTGCGCCACGCGCTCGGCCGTGAATCCCATTCCGATGTATGACTCGGTGAGGTCGGGATCGAGTCGGGTGTGATAGCCCGACATCGGCACTTGGCTCATCATCTCGATCCCGCCGGCGAGAACACTGTCCGCCATGCCGCTCATGATCGCCTGTGCACCCATCGCGATCGTTTGCAGGCCTGATGAGCAAAACCGATTGATCGTCGCCGCTGGAACTTCGACTGGCATTCCAGCTCGCAGCCACGCGAGCCGCGCGACGTTGAGCCCCTGGGTCGCCTCGGGCATCGCGCAGCCCCAATACACATCGTCGATGGTCTTGGGATCGACTCCGACCTTTTCGACGACCGCGCGAATCATGCGCGCCGAAAGATCGACGGCGTGCACCGCCGCGAGCGCTCCATCTTTTTTCCCTTTACCCACCGGACTCCGCACGGCCGAGACGATTACGACTTCGTTCATTGATTCTCCTTACCGCCGGTGTCTAGTTCCTCAGCACTTTCCCCGTCTTCAGCATACTCTGAATTCGTTCCTGCGTTTCCTTGTTGCCGAGAAGCCGCAGAAACGCTTCTCGCTCGAGATCGAAAATGTCTGTCTCCGTTACCGTCCGAGGCGGTCCGTCACCGCCGGCGAGCACGTATGCGAGCTCACTCGCGATCGTTACCTCGTAGTCCGTGATCTGTCCCGCCTCGCGCATCGCCCAGATGCCGTAGCGCAGATTTCCGATCGCATCCTTGCCGAGCGCGGTGATCGACCGCGGTGGCTGCGCGACGTAGTCGGGCGCGAGATCGACGACACGCGCGACAGCGTCGGTGATGAGGTGATCGCGGTTCATCGTGATGCGATCGCGATCGCGAAGGAATCCGAGCTTTCGGGCCTCGAGCGCGCTCGTGCTCGTTGTCGCCATCGCGATCAACTGGAACGCGCGCTTGACGCCGTCGAATGGATCGGAATCCGCGTACGGAATGAAGTCCGACGAGAACCGGAACAGCAACTCGGTCGTTCCACCGCCCGCCGGAATCAACCCCACACCGACTTCCACCAACCCCATGTACAACTCGGCGTGTGCCTGAATGAGATCTGCGTGCAACGAAAACTCGCAGCCGCCTCCCAGCGTGAGCCCGAACGGCGCTGCAACGATCGGGTACGGAGATTGGCGGATTCGAAGCGACGTCTCCTGAAATCCACGCACGGCGTCCTCGGTCTTTTTCCAATCTCCGGCCTTCAGGAGCTCGAGCAGGTACATCAGGTTGGCGCCCGCCGTGAACGTTCGTGGGTCCTCGTTTCCGATGACGAGACCGACGAGCCCATCACGTTCGACGCGATCGAGTGATCGATGAATCATCTCGATGACGCCTTTCCCGAGCGTGTTCATCTTGCTGTGGAACTCGATCACCGCGACTCCGTGGCCCACATCGAGAAGCGACGCATCGTCCGAATGCTCGAGCACTCGTTGCGCGCGATTCGTTGGTGAGTGCAATTCCGCGAGCTTGATCTCGCTCGGATCACGAGTCACCGGCTCGTAGCCACCTTTGAGCGACAGCACCTGCGTCTGGTCGGCCGAGTAAAAGCCGCCATCGGCCTCCCGCAGGAGGGCCGGCTCGTCGAGCCCCAGTTCGGCAAATCCGCGTCGGAGGAAATCGGCGCCGAGCAAATCCATCTGCTGAAAGGGGCCCAACTCCCAAGCGTATCCCCACGTGATCGCGTGATCGACCGACGGAATGTCGTAGGCGATCGCCGGCGTCGTCGACAACACGTAGTGAGAGAAGCGTAACAAGTATTCTCTAACGAATCGCCCTTCCCGCGACTCCCAGTCGCGGAACGCCGCGAACCGTTCGGCATCGGGCATCGCCGCGAGCTTCGCGAGGTCGGCCGCGTCGGGCTTTTTCTGCGGCGCGTACTGGTCGGTGTGCCAGTCCAGCGTGTGAATTTCTTTTCCGACGCGCTTGTAAAAGCCCGCACCGCTCTTCTCGCCGAAACGCTTCGATGAGATCAGCCCACCAACCCACGCCGGAAGCGAGAAGTCCTCGTGCGTGCTGTCAGCGAGCTCTCTCGTTACGTGGCCGATGACGTCGATCCCCGAGAGATCTGCCGTGCGGAAGGTCGCGGACTTCGAACGGCCGGTCAGAACGCCCGTGAGAACATCGACGTCGTCGATCGAGAGGTCGTGCTTTTCCATCATTCGAATCGCGAGCACCATCCCGAACACGCCGAGCCGATTGGCGACGAACCCGGGAACGTCCTTCGCGACGACAATTCCTTTCCCCAGTACTCGGTCGCTGAAGTGCCGGACCGAATCGAGGGTCTCTTTGGTGGTCGATGCCGTCGGAATGATCTCGAGCAGATGCAGATATCGCGGGGGATTGAAAAAATGCATCCCCAAAAAGCGACCTTTGAATGACTCTGATCGTCCTTCGATCAACAGTCCGATCGGAATGCCGGACGTGTTCGACGCGATGATCGCGTGGTCCGGCAAGGTCGTCTCGAGGCGCTCGTAGAGCGTGCGCTTCGGCTCGAGCTGCTCGATGATTGCCTCGACGACGAGATCGCAATCCGATAGTCGATCGAGATGATCCTCGGTGTTCCCGATCTCGATGAGCCCCGCTCGATCGAGGTCCATGAACGCCGCGGGCTTTGCCTTCTTCGCGCGGTCCAATCCCCCGCGCGCGGTCGCGCTTCGATCGGTGCCCGACGCGGGGACATCGAGCAGGACCACGGGAATCCCGGCTGACGCGGCGAGCGCCGCGATCCCGCCACCCATCGTCCCCGCCCCCACGACCCCGAGCCGGCGAATCCGCATCGTTCCTCCGAGTGTCCTAAGAGGGCCTGAGGCGTTCAGGCCCCTCACGAGAGATAGCGCAGGGCGCAACTACCACGCCGCAAAACTTCTTGCCCAAAAAACGGGCAGGCTCGGTCATAAACGTTACGGTTTTCCGGACGATAATTACCTCTTGGTTGGTCTCACCGTCGGTGGTGTGATACACCGTTCTCGCACCCGGGAAAGGTCCCGTGAATTTCCGCTTCGCTCCACATCGAATTTCCACCGGTCGCTCGCTCCGAGCGCGCGCCGGCTACACACTCATCGAGCTCTCGATCGTGATGATCGTCGGCGGCATCATTACGACGCTGTCGATGGGCAAGGTGCACACGCTGCTCTCGCAGCAGCGCGTCGTCCATGCCGCGACGTCCATTCAGAACGATCTCGAGGCCGCTTTCCAGATCGCCGGCCGCAATCGGAAGCCCGTCCAGATCTCGTACGACTCCTCGGCGCAGCAGTTCACCATCGGCGACCGAACGGGCACGATGTATTACCGCAAGACGAACCTCAGTTCTCAAGCATACGGCTTCAGTCGCACGTCGGTCGGTATCTCGAAAACACCGCTGCAGGTGTTCCCGAATGGGCTCGCGGAGGACACGCTCCTCGTGACCCTGAGCTCCAACGGCATCACGAAGAAGCTCTACATGTCTCGGACGGGACTGGTGCGGGTCAAATGATGAGCAACCGAAAAGGATTCTCCCTCGTCGAAGTCATGGTCGCGATGACGCTGCTCGCGATCGTGATGATGTCGCTCGCAAAGATGAGCGTCACCGTGGCGACCATCGGTCGCACGAACGACATCATCGCGAAGCGGAACGCCGCGCTGCAGATGGAAGCGAACAAAATGGGCGCGATTCCATTCGACAGTCTCACGAGCTTCGTGACGGCGACGAAGACCTTCACGCGAGGAACGTTCTCCTATAGTCGGCGCATCACCATCAGCCTCGCCGGCACCTCGCGCGATTCGATCAAGATCGTCGTCATCCCGACGGCGAACACGGCGAAGAAAGATTCGGTCACCATTATCCGCAGCAAGCCGCTGACGAACGCGCTCTGCACGAGTGGGTGCTCATGATGCGAAGACGACGCGGTTTCACGTTGAACGAAATGCTCATCTCGATGACGGTGCTCGCCATCGTCGGCGCGGCGTTCACGAGAATTCTTCGCTATCAGACGACGTACTTCTCGCACGAGACGACGCTCCGCACGGCGCGTACGGTCGCTCGGACCGCGACGAACCTCATGATCTCGGATCTTCGCGCCGTGCAGGATTCGGGCTCCGTCGATTCCGTGGCCGCGGACGGGAAGCTCGTCCGCATCTTCGTCCCCTATCGCTACGGTCTCGTGTGCGCGACGAGCAGCAATACGACGACCGTCAGCTTGCTACCGTCTGACTCCTCGAGCGCGAACATGTCGGTGTATAAAGGCTTCGCGTTCCGCAACGCGACGGGCCGATACACGTTCGTCTTTCCGGCCGCGCCGACGGCGGCCGACATCCCGGTGACGAGCGCGTCGCCGGCGTTATGCACCGGATCGGCGAGCGGGCAGGCACAGATCAGCGCCGTCTCCGTCGGCGGGCGGACGGGGAACATCGTCGACCTGAAGTCCAACGGCGCGTCCGGCGCGATCGCGCTCGCCCCGGTGTTTCTCTTCCAGAAGGTGAGCTACTCGTTCCAGACCTCGAACGTCTACCCCGGAATGCTCGGGCTCTGGCGCAATGTCGAGGGCGGACAGAACGAGGAGCTTGCCGCTCCGTTCGATACGACGGCCCGCTTCCGATTCTATAGGACAAGCGACGATACGTCGGTAACAACGCCGCCGGCCGTGTCGGACATTCGCGGCCTCGAGCTCGTGCTCGTCGCGCGTGCACCGAAAGCGTCATCGAACAAAACGGGTAGTAACACGGTCAAGATGTCGACGTCGGTGTTCTTCAAGAACGTTCGAGCGTTCTAATACCGGAGCTCTTATGAGAATGCAGAATAGAAAAGGCTTTGCGATGCCGATGGCGATCTTCACGATCGCGGTGATGACCGCGGCGCTTGCCGCCGCGTACTCGAACACCACGACCGAGATGACCACCAACAAGGCGGTGCGCGCGCAGAACCGCTCGTACCAGATCGCGGAGGCGGGCCTCGAGCAATTCATGGCCCTCCGTGGATCGAGGAAGTCGGATGGCACCGCCTGGTGCGACCATTGCTCCAACCCCGTGACCGCGGACTCCGAGTGGACCCGTGTCGCGATCGCCGGCGGCTACGCCGACGTCGTCGCGGTCAAAGTTCGTCCCGTCGTCGGCAGCTCGAATGCGATCTACTTCATTCGTTCGACGGGCACGGACACGAGCTGGACACTGAACAAGGCACGCGGCACGAGCTACGCCGTGCGCACGGTCGGCATCTATGCGACTTGGGTAACGGCGACGATGAACGTCAAGGCCGCGTGGCTCAGCTACTCCGGCCTCTCGAAGAATGGTACGGGTGTCATCAGTGGCATCGATGATTGCGGTCAACAATCCGCGGTGGCGGGCGTCATGGTCGACAAGGGCGATTTGGACGTCGACGGCAACAGTTTCCACCCCGACGGTAGCCCGCCGGTCGACACCTCGAAGACGTTTGCTCAACTCAAGGCCGAGACCACCGTCGATTGGAACTCCATCAAGAACGGCAACGCAATCCCGGCCGACATCGAGATTCCGGGTGGGACGTTCCCGGCCACTACAGTCTTCGACGCGGATCCGGACTATTGGCCGGTCATCCGCATCCACACGAACGGCTACTCGCTGCCGAACCGCGGCCGCGGTTTCATCATCGCTGACAGCGACTTCGTCATCTCCGGCAGCAACATGTGGAGCGGAATCATTCTCGTTGGCGAGCAGCTGACATCGAACGGAAACAATACCGTCGCCGGCGCGACGGTGACTGGCCTCAACTATCTCATCAACGGCCAGACGCCGAACTTCTCGGTGAAGTCGAACGCGACGGACAACTCGATCGCGAACGGTCAGAAGAACTACGTGTACAACTCGTGCTACGTATCGCTTGCCACTCAGCAGCTCCGGCGATACGTGACGATGCCCAACTCGTGGATGGACAACCTCACGAATTGGTAGGGACGAGCGGGAGGGTGTGGTGCCCCCACGCGGCGAGATAGATTGAAGCAACGGTGAGTGCCCGGCCAACCACCCCAGCTGTCGGGGTGGTTGGGGTCGTTGAGGGTCTACTCTCTAATGCTTCGTGAGGATTCCGTGCTCGTCGGTAGACTTTTCTCTCTTGCTCTTCTCGCGGCGATCGCTGGGTGCGCGACCGGCGGCCCCGCGCACTTCGGCGAATATCCCGAATTCACGCCGAAAGTTGCGGCGACAAAAGGTGAGCGCTCGCCGCTTCACGTGACCGTTCAGTTGGCGAAGCCAGCGAACGTCGCCGTGTTTCTCGTCGCGCCAGGGCGCGCAAGCACGCTGCTCTTCCCAGCCGATTCGCTGCAGCCCCAACTCGTCGAAGCCGGCTCGCATCTCGTCGAAACACGGATCGCGCGGCAAGCCGCGGACACGGCGGGCCGCGGTGCTCGCGCGCAACAGGCGCAGCGCGATTCCACGCAGGTTCGCAATATCGGTCGCGGCCGCGACCTCCCGACGACGTTCGGATTCAACCAGCGCGGCTATTTGTTGATCTACGCGTCGCAGGAACCTCTTCCCTACAGCGCGCTTTTGAACGGTGTCTCGGGGATCTCAGTCCCGATCGACGACAGCGATGCGCTCAACACGGTGATGAAGCTCATTCGTGAGCGAACGCATACCACGGGTCGGTGGGCTGCGTTTGCGACAGATTTTCCACCCTGACGGCTGACCGGCGATCGGGCCAAAGCCCTTGGCGGTCATCCTGCGGCGAGCGGAGCGAAAGCGAAGCACGACGATAGGATCGCTCTCCAGCCAAGGCAGTTCGCGCAGTTCCACTGGCGTCAACGACGTCACCGCGTCACAACAACTGCCGGGGCCGCGGATTTCACGGGATGTGCACGGATTGCGCGGATACACTAGCACGACGGGCGCGCAAGCGCACTGTCATCGCGCCAGTTCAAGAAAATCATCCGCCGTTCTGGTGTTCTTTGTTGTTGTCCGTCCAGTCCGTCCAGTCCGTGTCAAAATTTGTTGATGCTGGCCCGGGCTGGGACTTTTCCGCGGCAGGCGCTGTCACGCAGTATCCGCGTGCATCCGCGTAATCCGCGTTCAGGCTGTTGCAGTGGCGCAGTTTGCGAAACTGTAACAGCGGAACCGACCTTGGCTGGAGAGCGATCCTATCGGCGTGCTCCGCTTTCGCTGCGCTCGCCGCAGGATGACCACCACGGCTTTGGCCGGTCCGCCGGTCAGCCCGTCCGCCCCTTCAGAATTCCCTCTCGAATCCCAACCGCCTTCGGGCCGGCCATCGGATCGGGCTCGATCATGATCTCGCCCGGAGCGAACTGCAGCTCGCCCTGAAGCGTTAGCGTCTCGGCGCCGCGACGAACCTTGATCGCGAGCGGCGCACCCTCGATCGACGCGCCGTACTTCGCGCGGATGCGTGCCCCGAATTGCTGGTCGTCGACGGCGATGTCGCCGATGGACACGAGATAATCTCCAGCGCGCACTCCCGCCTTCGCCGCGCTCGAACCCGGAGCGATATCCCGCACGACGATCCCACTCGCATCCTGCTGCGTCGTCACCCCGAGCCGCGGCACCCGCTCCTGGTGAATTCGGAGGCCGGCCAGCGGGAGGACCTTCTCCCACGGAAACGGCTCACGACCGTCGATGTATGCCGAGTCGAACCCGGCGAACGATTTCCCGTTCGCGGCCGACGAAACGGCGGTCCACCAATCTGTCGCCGTAAATCCTTTGCCGTGCTTGTACGTACTCTGGTACAAGCCGCGCATCACGTCGTCGAGCGATTTCTTGTTGTCGCTCGCGTCGCGAATCATGATGTCGAGGAGAAAGCCCGCGAGCGAACCCTTGGGGTAGTAGATGTATTCGGTGCCGTCGATCGGATGCACCCACGTGTTGAGCGATGCATCCTGCAGCGCGATCGGCGCCGCGGCCGCGACTTCGTTGATCTTCTCGGCGGTCAACGCGAGAAAGCCCTTCGCGTCGATGACGCCACCACGCACTTCGGCGAGGTCCGCGTAATAGTCGGTGATGCCTTCCGACACCCATAGCCACGGCGTCGGCTGCGGACGCGAATAGCGGTACGGCCACATATCCGCGGGGCGGAGACGCTTCACATTCCATGAATGAAAGATCTCGTGCGCGTAGAGCGACGGCTGGAACTCGCTTCCGACATACTGAGGCCCGAGCACGTCGACGTGCGAGTTTTGATGCTCGAGCCCACTCGCGCCCATGTACGACGAGTCGACGATCTGCATGACGGTGTAGCTGTCCCACGGGACCTCGCCGAAGACCGCGACTTCCGGCGGAATGGTCTTCTTGAGCTGATCCCACGCCGACGAACGAACGGACGCGCTCACGGAACCCGCTGGATACGTCGCGTAGCGAATCCATTTTTCGGAAACGCGAGCGCTGTCGAGATCGAACTTGCCGATGAAAAACGGCATGTCGACGAGATCGTGATAATTGCTCGCCGAGTACGTGCGCGACTGTCCCGCGGATGACATCCCGGTCGCGACGCGCCACTCGCTCTCAGTGTGTATCTCGACCGACGCTGTGAATTCCGACGGCTGTCCTTCTGGAAACAGAAAGACGTTCGTTCCATTCAGGAGCAGAAAGTCGGGCTTCGCCCACGCGATCGCGTTGTCGAGGGAGTCGGCCGCGTAGCGAAAGCTCACCTTCACCGACTTTGCGCCGGCTGGGCGAATTCTCCACGTGTCGTAGTCAAGTTTGTCCCAGCCCAGCGGCCGGCCGTCCGCAGTCGCGGTGAATGCCGTCACCCAGCGAGCGTAGTTCGTGATCTCATATGCGCCTGGAGTCCACGCCGGAAGCGACAAGACGACTGGCGAGGAACCGGTCGTCGAAAACGACATGCTGATTTCGACGAGTCGCGCTTGTGCGTGCGCCTTCGTGAACGTGACGTCGTAGCGAACGTCGCGAATGGGCGCGGAGATGCTATCGCTCGACGGAGCTGATGAGGCCGTTTGCGCGAACACGGTTGTGTTCGCAAGGGTGATTGACATCAGAGAAATGCAGAGCACGCCAACTTTGCGTCGGTCCGTTGGATTCATAGTGAGGTACATAGTTTCGAACGAGCCGACGCGGCAACTGCGTCCGCGTAAGGGTTTTCAAAGTCTGCGTTGTGGTTTGTCCGCTACAGTACTGACGGCCGCGATGTCACAGATTGCATCGAGGCCAAACGGTGCGGCAGCTATAAGTCGTTGCAAATAAAGGTGCATCGCGCCGAGTGACATCGGTCACATGCATGGTATGTCGCTTGCAGCCGCGTCCGTCCCGCGCTTCCGAAATGCGCGAACACAGCGGGAATCTTTCACTCACCGAGATCTATGAAGGCGACGAAGCTGGGCAGTCTCGCACTCGGAGTGTCCCTGCTCGCCGCAGCGGGCCCGACGGCAGCATACGCAGATGTAGTGACGTTCACGTTCGAGAATCTTCCGGTTCAGCATCTTTTGACGAGTCTCACGCTAGGTGGTGGCGGACTCACGGCGACCCTGACGCGTCCCGGAAGCAATTTCGCGATCACCGACGAATCTTTCCTGAGCGGATTCGGTTTTCCCTCGTCGTGGGGTCAGCGCACACTCGACCCGTTCGACGACCTCAGTACGAACACGCCGTTTTTCCTGAATTTCTCCCAGGCGATCACGGGTCTCTCGATCGACATGGGCGATCTTGGCTGTGATCTCCTTTGCGATAACGACGTCTTGACTCTACAACTCTTCTCCGGTCTCGACGGGACGGGTACGCTCCTCGGCACGGCAACGACGACGCTCTTCAACAACGGTCTCGTATTTTCCTTCGCGACTCCGAGCGTGACAGCGTCGGGAGCCCGCTCCGCGCGCTTCGTTGGAGTCGGCGACACGCCAAATTCCGTCTACTACGACAACATCACGGTGACGTTCACGCCGACAGCAGCTGTGCCTGAACCCGGCACGCTGGCACTCATGGCCTCTGGCCTACTCGGCGTCGGACTGATTCGACGAAGAAAGCGCAGCTGAAATTCATCGTTCGGCGAAAGGGCCCGCGAAATTCGCGGGCCCTTCGTGTTTTTCGGAGCAGGAGTGACCGCTGTCGAGTAATCGCACCCGCGCCCATATTCCGCTCGCACACAAACCCGCCTCCACCGAATGCACCGCTCCATTCGCTCGACGCTCCTTCTCGTCGCCGCAGCCACGCCGCTGACCGCTCAGCGCACCGCTCCGCCTCCTGCCGATCTGATCGTCACGCACGCGAAGATCTACACTGTTGACGACAATCACCCGTTCGTCTCCGCGATGGCCGTCCGCGACGGACGGATTCAGTTCGTCGGCTCAGAGCGCGAAGCGTTGCTGCTCAAAGGCCCATCGACGAGAATGCTCGACGCCGGTGGACAGACCATCATCCCCGGAATGGTCGACGCCCACGCGCACCTCTTCGGGCTCGGCACCTTCCTCAAGAACATCGACCTCACCGACACGCGATCGTACGACGCAATCGTCTCACGCGTCGCCGAGCGTCTCAAAGAGATTCCGTCGGGCCGCTGGGTCATCGGACGCGGATGGGACCAGAACAAGTGGGGCGACACGCGCTTCCCGACGCACGAAGCACTGACACGCGTATCACCGAACAATCCAGTCGTTCTCGAGCGCATCGACGGACACGCGCTCCTCGTCAATTCGGCCGCGATGAAGGCCGCAGGCATCACATCGGCGACGAAAGATCCCGCCGGCGGACGCATCGAGCGCGGCGCGAACAACGAGCCCACGGGAGTCTTCGTCGACAATGCGATGTCGCTCATCGAGCGGGTCATCCCCCCGCTCTCCCACAACGACATGCGCAGCGCGACGCTTGGAGCCATCGCCGAGTCGAACAAGTACGGCCTCGTCGGGTTGCACGATCCTGGCGAGCCCCGCGAGGTCCTGGACGTCTTCGAAGAGCTCGCGAAGGCCGGCAACTTCAGTCTCCGCGTCTACGCGATGATCTCCGACGACAGCGCGGCAATCGAGCACTACTTCCAACGCGGACCGCAGAGCGCGCTCTACGACGGCCACCTGTGGATTCGCTCGATCAAGCTCTACGCGGACGGCGCACTCGGCTCTCGCGGTGCCGCGCTCCTGGACCCGTACACTGACGACTCGAAGAACGTCGGACTTCTGAAGTCGACGCCCGAGCATCTCCGCGACGTCTCGACGCGGGCATTGCAACACGGCTTTCAGGTCGGAACGCACGCGATCGGCGATCGCGGCAACCGCGTCGCGCTCGATGCCTACGAGGCGGCGCTCAAAGCGGTGCCCACGGTCGACCACCGCTTCCGCATCGAGCACGTCCAAGTGCTCGACCACGCCGACGTCGCTCGCTTCGCGCAGCTTGGCGTCATTCCGTCGATGCAAGCTGTGCATCAAACCAGCGACATGTACTGGGCGCCGACCCGACTTGGTTACGCGCGGACGTTTGGCGCGTATGCGTGGAGATCATTGCTCAACACCGGAGTCATCATTCCAAATGGAAGCGATTTCCCGGTCGAGCGAGTGAATCCGTTGTACTCGTTTCACGCCGCCGTTTCACGCCAGGACGACAATAGCTGGCCGCCCGGCGGTTGGTTTCCGGAGCAGCGGATGACCCGTGAGGAAGCTCTAAAGTCGATGACCATCTGGCCGGCCTACGCCGGCTTCATGGAGACGACGACCGGATCGCTGACGCCCGGGAAATACGCGGATTTTGTGATATTGGACCGAGACATCATGACGGTTCCTGAATCATCTATTCTCGGCACGGGTGTGATCGCGACGTATATTGGAGGCAAGGCGGTTTACGAGCGCGGCCGGTAGCGCGCTCATCTTCCCGGCGGAGTCATGGTTCCACCAGTCGCGGGACTTGGTCCCTCAACCGATGTCGTCCCGCAGAAGAGCGCGCTCTCGCCGGAGGCGCTGACGCGTGTCCGCGCGATTCTGCTCGCGCTGAGCCTCTTGCTCGGTCTCGCGGTTTACATCTTCCACACGCTGGGCGCGTCGCACATCGCGCAGCCGATGCTCATCCGAAAGCTTCGCGGCGTCGGCATGCTGACGTGGATCTATGCGCTCGTTCAGCTCGTCGATCTACGGTTCTATAACAGCCGCTGGGCACAGCGCCGCCGAGCGTCGATGCGGATTCCGGACAGCCTGCATGGCTGGCTGTTCGGGCAGATGCTCGCGTGGTACGGCATCCTCTATTATGGCCTCACCGAGGACCTCCGCTTGTACGTGGCCGGTCTCATGCTCCTGGGGCTGACGTTCGTGGCGTTTCCGATTCGGCGGGTCTGACGACTGGCGACTGACGACTGACGCTTCGTGAAAAACGGCTCGTGAACAACGGTCGTGAACTCCGGTAGTGAACACCGGTCGTGAACTCTCGGTCGTGAACACCGGGAATGAGCGGCGGCATGAGGGGGCGGTGGTAAACCGCGGTGGTGAACAGCGGTATGAACGGCGGTGGTGAGCCCCGGCCCTGGCGGTCATCCTGCGGCGCGCGGAGCGCCCAGCGGAGCACGCCGTTAGGATCGCTCTCCAGGCGAGGCAGTTCCCCGCAGGTACGACGTCACGACGCGGGATCGCGCTCGGGCTAGCGGTTCTATCGCTCGCTCCGCTCGCGCAGGATGACAACCGGCCCCGCTGTTCACGTCCGCTGTTCACGTCCGCCGTTCATACCGTGGTTCACCACCGCGGGTCACGACCGCCGTTCATGCCGGGGTTCACGAGCGGGGTTCACCACCGGTTTTCACGAACCGTTTTTCACCACCGGTGTTCACGGCCGTCGTTCACGGCCGTTCACGAACCGTTTCTCGCAAAGCGTCCTTCGTCAGTCCTCAGTCCCCAGTCGCCAGTCGTCAATCACCCGACTTCCAGTAGCGGCTCGTCCTACGTAGCATTGCCCATCCCACTTCATCGCCACCCGATCATCCAACTCAATGCTGAGCCCGTCCTCATTGGCATTCTTGAAACGTTTGCTCGATACGCCCGCCCCGTCGGGTTTTGAGGGAGCAGCAGCTCGCGTCTGGCGCGAGGAAGCATCGAGTTTCGCCGAGCGTGTCACGACCGACGTCGCCGGCAACAGTATGGCCGAGATCAATCCCGGCGGATCGCCAACGATCATGCTCGACGGCCACATCGACGAGATCGGACTGATCGTTCAGTACATCGATGACGACGGCTTCGTATATGTCTCGCCAATCGGCGGCTGGGATCCACAAGTGCTCGTCGGCCAGCGCATTCGCTTTCTCGGACGCGGCGGCGATGTCCTGGGCGTCGTCGGCAAAAAGCCCATTCATTTGATGAAAGCCGCCGACCGCGACGTCGCCTCGAAGATGACCGATTTGTGGATCGATATCGGCGCATCGAATCGCGCCGAGGCCGAGGGGCGATTGAGCGTCGGAGACCCGGGTGTCATCGACTCGAAGACGATGGATTTCCCGAACAACAGAATCATCTCGCGCTCGATCGACGATCGCATTGGCGCGTTCGTTGTCCTCGAGGCACTCCGGCGCTACGCGCAGAACCCGGGATCGGCACGCGTCGTGGCGGCCGCGACAACGCAGGAAGAGATCGCATATCATGGCGGCGGCGCGCTCGTCTGCACGAACTGCATCCATCCCCAAATGGCGATCGTCGTCGACGTCACCTTCGCGACCGATCATCCAACGATGGAGAAAAAGGAGATCGGGGACCACAAGATCGGTGGCGGACCGGTGCTGTCGCGTGGTTCACTGATCTCGCCCGCCGTCTTCGACATGCTTCGAACGACCGCTGAGCGACAGGGTATCAAATACTCGGTGCACGCGGCTGGGCGTGACACGGCGACGAACGCCGATGCGATTCACATCGCGCGCGAGGGCGTCGCGACCGCCCTGGTCTCGGTGCCGAACCGCTACATGCACTCGCCAAACGAGATGGTGAGCCTGGATGACGTCGATAAGACCGCGATGCTGCTCGCCGACGTTTGTCGCGAAGTGACGTCGTCGACCGACTTTACAGTTCGCTAATGACTACCACGCGTCCTATGCCCGGCGGTCATCCTGCCGCGAGCGGCGGCCGAGGGGGGCATCCTGCGGCGAGCGGAGCGCTAGCGAAGCACGCCGATAGGATCGCTCTCCTGCCAAGGCAGTTCACGCTGTTCGTCCTCGCAGTCGCCATCTCCGCCTGCCACACCTCAGGCATTTCTCCAGCGAGTCCAACACCTGACTCTCTTTCGATCCGCCGCGACATCGAAGTGCTGGCAAGCCCGAAGTTCGCGGGACGCCTCACCGGAACGCCCGGCAACGACTCCGCCGCCGCGTATCTCGCCCGACGCTACGCATCGTTCGGGCTGAAGCCGACCTCGCCGGAATTCATTCAGAAATTCGTCGCGCGGCCGCCGGCACACTCAGGGCAGACCGTTTCGCTCCCATCGCAGAACGTCGTCGCGATGCTTCCCGGTCGCGATCCCGCGCTCAAGAACGAATACGTCGTCATCGGCGCGCACTTCGACCACCTCGGCACGTCGACGGAAGGCGCGCTCGATCCTGATGCACGCGGTGCGGTTCGACTTGGGGCCGACGACAACGCGTCGGGCAGTGCCGCCGTCGTCGAGCTCGCGCGGATCTTCGCGCGAAGTCCCGCGCGACGCTCCATCATCTTCGCCAACTTTTCCGGCGAGGAAGAAGGGCTGCTCGGATCGGCGTACTTCGTCGACCACATGCCGGTCGCGACCGATAGCGTCGTCGCGATGCTCAACTTCGATATGGTCGGCCGCATGAAAAACGACCGTGTGATCGTTTACGGCGTCGCGACCGCCACGGAATTTCCGTCGGTCCTCGAGCGCGCCAACACCGCCCCGCAACTCAAGGTTCTCGGACAGGGAGACGGCTTCGGTCCGTCGGACCACAGCTCCTTCTACGCGAAAAATATCCCCGTCCTGCACTTCTTCACCGACCTGCACGACGACTATCACCGCGCGAGCGACACTCCCGACAAAATCAACGCTGCAGGCGAAGCGCGAGTCGTCGCGTTCGCCGAGCGTGTCGCGCGGTCGATTGCCGACGCCGAAAAGCGCCCGACGTACGTACGAGTCGCCGCACCCGCTCCGATCAGCTCGCGCGAAGGCGGCGACGTCTATCTCGGCTCCATTCCCGACATGGCCGGCAGCGACGTTCCGGGACTTCGCCTCACCGGAATTCGCGCTGGCAGTCCCGCGGAACTTGGTGGGCTGAAAGCGGGCGACATCATCGTCGAGTTCGGTGGAAAGCCGGTAAAGGATTTGTACCAATACTCTGATGCGCTCTACTCCCACAAACCCGGGGACGAAGTATCGGTCGTCGTGCTGCGCGGCTCAGAGCGCGTGACCGTCAAGGTGAAGCTCGGCAAGCGCGGGGGATGAACGTCCCCGGCCGGCGAGCGTAGCGACGGATGCCGCTCCACGCGTGGTCGAGCGCCAAATACACGTTCCCACTTCCGGAAGGCCATCGATTTCCGATCGCGAAGTACGCGCTGTTGCGAGAGCGCGTACTCGCGGAAGGAATCGTCCCGGCGCAGGCGATGCACGATCCGTCGCGCGTGTCTCGCGACGATTTGCTGCTCGTCCACACGGCCGACTACATCGATCGATTCACGAGCGGGCGTCTCTCGGCCGACGAAGAACGACGCCTCGGCTTCCCGTGGTCGGAATTCCTCGTCGAGCGGTCGTACCGCGCGGCTGGAGGAACGTCAGAGGCCGCGCGATTCGCGCTCGAGCACGGCATCGCGATGAACCTGGCTGGCGGAACACACCACGCGTTTCCAGGACACGGCGAGGGTTTCTGCGTCTTCAACGACGTCGCTATCGCAATCCGATCACTGCAGCGAGATAGGAAGATCGAGCGCGCGCTCGTCGTCGACCTCGACGTGCATCAGGGAAACGGCACGCACGCGGTGTTCGCCGGGGACGACAGCGTGTTCACATTCAGCATGCACGGCGATCGGAATTATCCGTTTCGGAAAGTCGCTGGCAGTCTCGACGTCGATCTTCACGATCGCATGGGCGACGACGAATATCTGAACCTTCTAATGGACGCGCTCCCAACGGTCATCGCGAACGCGCGCGCTGACCTCGTTGTCTATCTCGCCGGCGCCGATCCACACGAGAACGACCGCCTCGGCCGTCTCTCGTTGACCTTTGGTGGTCTCGCGCGACGTGACTCATTCGTGCTCGAGCAATGCCGAGAGGTCGGACTGCCTGTCGTCGTCACGATCGCCGGTGGTTACGGCAAGTCGATCGATGAGACTGTCCAAGTTCATGTGAACACGGCGAGGATCGCGGCGAGGCACGTCTCATCCTGATGCTGCAGCGAGCGAAGCGAGCTTCGCTCGCATCAGCATGACGGACTAACTTTCGCGACATGCCCCCGATCCCGCCGCCACGCGAATCTGGCTACACGACGTCGACACCGATTCCCCTCTATTGGGTGAAGTACGGCCGGCGCGGCGCACCAACCCTCCTCGTTCTTCACGGCGGACCGGGCGCGCATCACGATTACTTGCTGCCGCAAATGCTCGAGCTCTCGAACGACTATGAGCTCGTGTTGTACGATCAGCGCGGTGGCGGATTGTCAAAGACCGACGACCGCACTCCCATCACGTGGCAGACCCACGTCGCGGATCTCGGCGCGGTCATCGACGAGCTGCGCATCGATCCACTGTCGCTCGTTGGGTACTCATGGGGCGGACTCCTCGCGCTGCTGTACACGACCGAGGGCGCCGCCCATAAGGTCCCGCATCAGCCCTATCGACTCGTGCTCATCGATCCCGCTCCGGCGACGCGCGAGTTCCGCCGCGCCTTCGAGACCGAATTCTCGGCGCGCCAAAACGGGGCGGCCGTCGCGAAGCTCCGGGCGGATCTCGCGGCGTCCGACCTTCGCGAACGCGATCCCGACGCATATCGCCAGCGGGCCTTCGAGTTGAGCGTCGCGGGGTATTTTGCCGACCCGACCCTCGCGCACGACCTCACTCCCTTCCGCGTGACGGGCCGCGTTCAGCAGAGCGTGTGGGACAGCCTCGGCGAGTTCGATCTGCTGGCATCGGGGCTGCTTAATTCCTTAGCAGTACCGACACTCATTGTGCATGGCAAACAGGACCCGATCCCGCTAGCGTCGTCAGAGGCAGTCGCTCGGGCGATGGGAGCATCGCTGGTGGTCATCGACGGAGCGGGCCATGTACCATACGTCGAGCAGCCGCGGCAACTCTTCGACGCGGTACGGACCTTCCTTACACGAACAGAGGCTGCGACGTCGCGGGCTGTGTCAGTCTAGCTTTTGGTTCGTCTAATTCACATGCGCTCATCCGCTCGCTGATATGTCGTTCGCTGACGCATCACCGCAGACATACATCGGAGTCGTCGAGGACCTCGGAAAGCGATACACCGTCTTTTGCCGAGTGGCGTTCGATGGCGTCGAGTACGTGGGCCGACTCTGGTTCGCGGAACAGGGGACGCCGGACGTCGGAGTCCCCGACCGCGCCGCGATGCCGGGCCGCACTCGTGAGGAAGTTCTAAACTTCGCGAGACGCCTGACGCCGGATGAGCTTGGCCTTCGCCAACGACGCGCGTTCGCGGAAAAGCGCCAGTACATTCGCCTGCGCCGGACGACCGACGAGATTCTCGGAAAGATCCGATATCTCAACCAGATTGCGCTCTCGAAGGCCGGCGGAATCCTCGACGAAGCCACGGCCGCTCGCGAATTCGAGAACACGGAGCGACAGTTACACGAGTACGTCAACCGACTCCGCGGATTCGCGGGTGTCTCGGGGTCGAACGTGGACTGATCGCGAGAGGTCGTCATGGACTCAAGAACCGCCGCGCACACCCTGCAGCAAATCGCGGCCTATCTCGAGCTCAAGGGCGAAAGCTCGTTCAAGGTTCGGGCGTACGCCGGCGCCGCGCAGGCAATCATGGGCGTCGGAGCGGACGACCTCGGACCGAAGCTGAAGAGCGGCGAGCTCGCCGCGGTGCGGGGGCTTGGGCCTGCGACGCTTGCGGTAGTCGGTGATCTCATCGCAACCGGCGAGTCTCGATATCTCGAACAGCTGAGGCAGGAGATCCCCGAAGGGCTCGTCGAAATGCTGGACATTCCCGGATTGAGTCCGGGGCGCATTCATCAGATTCATGAAGCCCTCGACATCAGCACGGTCGAAGAGCTCGAGGCCGCCGCCGCGGACGGCCGGCTGGCGAAGGTTCCGAAAATCGGTCCGAAGACCGCCGCGAAGATCCTGAAAGGCATAGCCGACGCGCGAGAGCGCGGGTCCCTTCGCCTGTACCATCACGCCGTCGTCGAAGCTCGGCACTTGCTCGAGTCCGTCGCGAGCCATCCCGACGTCGAGCGGTGCGCAATCGCCGGCGAGATCCGGCGCCACGCCGAGGTCGCGGCGCGCATCGACATCGTTGCTGCGTGCCGCACCGACCCGGTTGCAGTCGCACAATCATTTGCGCGGCTTCCGGGCGTCGAGCGAAGCGAAGGCACGGGCGGATCCGTCGCCATTCACTTCGTCGACGGTGCGTACCTCCAACTACACTGTGTGAAGCCCGAGCAGTTCGGCCTCGCCCTCTGGTGGGCGACCGGCAACGACGCACACGTCGCCGAGGTCGTGCAGGGTCTCTCGAAGCGCGGTGTGTCGCTCGTCGGGAGCGGACTCGCCGACGCGAAAGGTCGTTCGATTCCGAGCGCCGACGAGCACGCGATTTACGCGAGCGCCGGGCTGTCATTCGTCGAGCCGGAGCTCCGCGAAGGCATGGGTGAAGTCGCCGCGGCGGAGCGCAACGCGTTGCCGTCGCTCGTAACCCTCCCCGATATCCGCGGGGTTCTTCACTGCCATACGCTCTATTCGGACGGAAAGGCAACGATCGCCGACATGGCGGCGGCGGCACGGCAACGCGGTTATTCGTATATCGGTATTACAGATCACTCACAGTCGGCGTTCTACGCCAATGGAATGTCGCGCGATCGGATCCTCGCGCAGATCGAAGAGATCGACGAGGTCAATGCGACGCTCACCGACTTTCGAGTGCTCAAGGGCGTCGAAGCGGACATTCTCGCCGACGGACGTGTCGACTACGACGAAGACGTGCTCGCTCGTCTCGACTTCGTCGTCGCGTCGATTCACTCGCGATTTGCGATGGATCGCGAGGGAATGACCGCGCGGATGCTTCGCGCCCTCGACGACCCACACGTCACCATCCTTGGCCACCCGACTGGGCGGCTGCTGCTCTCACGACAACCGTATCCGATGGATCTCGACGCGGTGCTCGAGAAGGCCGTTGCCATGGGCGTCGCGGTCGAGCTCAATGCCGATCCGAAACGGCTCGATCTTGATTGGCGACACCTGAAGCGCGCCAAGGAGCTCGGGGCGAAAGTCGCGATCGGGCCCGACGCGCACTCGCCGAAAGGGCTCGACGTCATGAGCGTCGGCATCGGCATCGCGCGGAAAGGATGGCTGGAGTCCGCTGATATCTTGAATGCCGGCACCGCGGACGACGTATTGGCGTTCGCCCGCGCGCGAAAACCGTCATCCTGATGCGACCCCGAGCAAAGCGAAGGGGAGCGGAGGACTGACAAACGTCATCCTGATGCGAGCGTAAGCGAGCGGAGGACCTGCTTTTGACCGCTATTCCCCAGAAGAAAACACCAAAGAAGTCACGAAAGACAGCCAAGCAGGCGAAGTCGAGAGTCGTAAAAGGACAGGCCTCGACGATCTATAAGCGCCTGAGCGCAGCGTACCCCGACGCTCACTGCGCGCTCGACTTCACGACGCCATTTCAGCTGCTCGTCGCAACGATTCTCAGCGCGCAGTGCACGGACAAGCGCGTCAACATGGTGACGCCCGTGTTGTTCAAGAGATACCCGACGCCGACAGACCTCGCGGCCGCAAAAACGGAAGAGCTCGAAGAGATCATCAAGTCGACCGGCTTCTTTCGAAACAAGGCGAAAAGTCTCATCGGCATGTCGACCGCCGTCGCCGAAAAGCACGGCGGAGTCATCCCCGACGCGATGGACGAGCTCGTGAAGCTGCCCGGAGTCGGCCGAAAAACCGCGAACGTGATTCTCGGCAACGCATTCAATAAGAATGAAGGCGTCGTCGTCGACACGCACGTCAGCCGACTCAGTCACCGCCTTGGCCTCACGAAAGAGACCGACGCCGTGAAGATCGAGAACGATCTCATCCCGCTCTTCCCGCGCGAGCAGTGGACGATGCTTTCACATTTGCTCATCGAGCATGGCCGGCAGATCTGCGACGCGAAGCGCCCAAAGTGCGAGATCTGCCCCCTCAACGACATCTGCCCCTCGTCGCTCGTCTAGCGGATCCACCGCGACGGCGTCACGCCCGTCAGCGCCTTGAAGTCGTCGATGAAATGCGGTTGGTCGTAGTAGCCGAGGTCGCAGGCGATCGCGCTCCAATCAATCTCTCGCGGGTACGCCGCGCGCGCGGCATCCGCCCTCGCGAGTGCGGCCCGAGCGCGCATCACTCGCGCGAACGTCTTCGGCGTGACGCCGACGTGCGTCGCGAACTGCCGAGCGAGCTGTTGTCGCGTGATTCCGATCTCATCGGCGACGCCGGCCACTCGAAGATTGCCGTGCGCGACCGTGATGGTTTGAATGGCGGCGCGAACCGAAAGCGGAACGTACGTCGCACCGAGCAGCCGTCGCCGAACCAGCGCGATCACCGCAGCGAGCCGTTCTTCGTTTGTCTCGAGTCGGGACAGCAACTCGAGATCGTTTTCCGACGCTTCCGAAATGCTCGAATAGGCGATGCGATCGTCCGTCAACTCCGCTGCCGGAACGCCCAGGGCGCTCATCGCGTGGCCGGGACGGAAGCGGACGCCAACGTAAAAGTCCGGCATCCTGCCGGAGATCACGATCGGGCGGGTCATCGCGCCGACGCCCATCGCCTGCGTGACTTCGAGACTTCGCGCCCCGGATGAGCCGTCGCCGCCAAAGCCAATCACGATGTCGACGCATCCGTCGGGAAGCACCCGGTGGATTCGCGATTCGGCCGGAGTGTGCGAGTCGGGCACGCGCGTCCAAAAACACTCAACGTGGCCGGCGAGGTCGGCGGGCGGATCGTGCTCGAAGTATCCCGCCGGGATCTTCGAGGTCATGTTCCGTTTTTCCAATACCCCACCGTCCGCCGGCCCTACGTTCATCCCGTCAGCCTCGCCGTTCGAGTGCTCCGATCAGAACCTGGCGTCATCCCGAGCCGCGAACGCGGGAAAGGATCGCTGTCCAGCCAAACCTACTCATCCTCGAGGATTGCGCACCAATGCCCAACACCGTCAAAAAGCTCACGCCTGTGCTCATGGTCGACGCCATCGAGCCGTGCCTCCCGCTCTGGATCGACCGACTCGGCTGGACGAAGACCGTCGAAGTGCCTGAAGGCGACAAGCTCGGCTTCGTCATTCTCGCGAAAGACGGCGCCGAAGTGATGTATCAAACATGGGTGAGCGTCGAGAAGGATGTCGGACATGCGCCGAAGCGCGCCGTCGGAACGTCCGTCGGACTCTTCCTCGAGGTCACGAACCTCGACGAGATCGTGAAACAGCTCGAGGGCGTTCCGCTCGTGCTCCCACGCCGGCGCACCTTCTATGGCATGGATGAAGTCGGCGTCGCGGAAGCGGGCGGACATACGGTGGTGTTCGCGCAGCAGGTGGCCTAGCTTTGGGCCATGTCAAAAACCGCCACATTCGAAACGAACAAAGGTCAGATCGTCGCGGAGCTTTACGATAAAGAAGCGCCGAAGACGGTCGAGAATTTCGAGAAGCTCGCGAACAGCGGCTTCTACGACGGTGTGAAGTTCCACCGCGTCATTGAAGACTTCGTGGTCCAAGGGGGAGATCCGCACTCGCGCGATCTCCCCGCCGGCGATCCACGAATCGGCACCGGTGGTCCGGGCTGGAAGATCAAGTGCGAGACCGCCGGCAATCCCCACAAGCATGAAGTCGGGGCGCTGTCGATGGCACACGCCGGGAAGGACACTGGCGGCAGCCAGTTCTTCATGGTGCTCAGCGAGGCCAACACGCGTCACCTGAATGGCGTGCACACCGTTTTCGGCAAGATCACGAACGGCCTCGACGTGATGAAAAAGCTGCAGCGCAACGATGTCATGAACTCCGTGCGCGTCGCCTGATCGGCGTCGCATTTCGCTCCGTTAATCGTCCCTCACTCCGGCGCGTCGCACCTTCGCTCGGAATTCCGCACCCAAGCATCAAGCATATGGCACACGACACTCAGGAATCGCACACGTTTGGCGCCGACACGAGGGCCGCATTCATGGGCCTCGTCATCGGCGCGATCGTTCTCTTCGGAATCGTCCGGACGATCGTCTATTTGACGAACGCGAAATACACGCACGAAAAGCCCGCCGCGACCGCCACGAAGTAGGCGCGCGACTACGCGCGCCTACGACAGGTGCCTCAGATATCTGTCGCGGTTGTTCAAGAAATCCTTCGTAATCGCAACATGGTCGAGTGTTTCATACTCGGCGCGTTCGATTGGTACGGTGTCGCAGTTGTAGATCACCGCGTTTGCGGCGCCGAGGAGGATTGGCGAATGCGTGGCGATGATGAACTGGGCGTCTTGTTGCACCATGTCGCCGATCATCGCGAGGAGCGCGAGCTGACTCTGCGGCGATAACGGCGCCTCCGGTTCGTCCAACAGATACAACCCGCCAGGGACGAATCGATTCCGAAAGACCTTTAGAAAACTCTGACCGTGGGAGTTTTCGTCGAGGTTCACCCCGTACCGCTGCTCCATGTCGGCGAGCGACTTGTTGAAGGTCATGCGGGCGAGTCCATACGCCTGTCGCGATCGGCCGGCGTACTCGACGTCTATCTCCGCGAGCCGAGCCAGCATCTCGGCGCGCATTTTCGAGAGTTCCTTCGTGAATCCAAAAAAGTCCTCGGCGCGCAAGAAAAACCCGCGCTTCACTTTGCGATTCCAAACGAAGGCGAGTGACCGAGCGAGCAGCCGCTGGGGGGCAAGGGTTTCGTCGCGGTCGATGCTTTGGCTGCCAACGGTCGGCAGCTTTGCCGCGGCCGCGATGCCTTCGAGGAGGGTCGATTTCCCTGACCCGTTCTCACCGACAAGGAAGGTGACCGGCTGTCCGAAGTCGAGCCGCCCCAGCGCGCGAATGATCGGGACGCTGAACGGAAACGCCTTCTCCGCCCCCGCGGGAATTTCGCGTAGTTCGATCGAGCGTAGGTGACTCATTCAAATGCCAGATACCAGATACCAGGTGCCGGGTGCCAGGTGCCGGGTGCCAGAGAATCGGAACGCTGCGCTTTTATCATATAAAACCACACTTCCGAATTTCTGGCACCTGGCACCTGGCACCTGGCGCCCGGCGCCCGGCACCTGGTATCTGGTATCTGGCAGCGTCGTCCCCTGGCCCCTGACCTCTACTCCCCGAGCCCTACGGGCTCTGTTTTCGGTATATTCGGTATCATGCCACCCACCCTGCCCACTCGCGCCGAGGCGCTCGACCTCGTCCATGAGTACACCGCCAGCGAATCCCTCCGAAAGCACATGCTCGCCGTCGAAGCGGCAATGCGGGCGTATGCCGAGCATTTCGGCGAAGATCCTGAGCGTTGGGGACTGGCCGGTCTCATCCACGACTTCGACTACGAGCGATTTCCGAACGCGGCGCATTCGCCGACCGAAGAGCATCCGTCGAGCGGCGTGAAGATCCTGCGGGAAAAGGGATGGCCCGAAGACATTCTCCAAGCAATTCTGGGACACGCCGCTTACTGCAACGTGCCTCGCGAGACGAAGCTCGCGCAGACTTTGTTCGCGGTTGATGAGCTCACGGGGTTGATCACGGCCACGGCGCTGGTGAAGCCGACGAAGAGCGTTCATGACGTCGACGCGGACTCGGTGTTAAAGAAGATGAAAAAGAAGGAGTTCGCGCGTGGGGTGAGTCGTGAGGATGTGATTTTGGGGGCGCAAGAGCTTGGCGTTGACCTGCCGCAACACATCCAATTTGTGATTGACGCGATGCGCCGTTCCGCTGACGCGATCGGGCTCGCCGGCGTGGCGCCGTCCGTCGCCGGAGAAGCAGCGTCCTGACGCCCAACGTTTCCCTCCCCGCTCCCGTTATTGACTGTGGACACCGGCGTCGTCTCGACGGCCGCCCCGGCCACGTTCGAACCGTCGTTTGGAATGACGTCGACTAGCGACGCCAGAGCCGACGAACGAGCGCTCGTGATCGCGGCGCAACGCGGAAGCAGCGAGGCTTTCGCGGCTCTCGTACGGCTGCATCAACGTCGAGCCTACGCCGTGTGCCGCGCGATCGTGCTCACGCACGAAGACGCGGAGGACGCGGTCCAAGAAGGATTCCTGCACGCCTTCAAGGCACTCGACCGCTTTCTGCCCGATCAACCGTTTGGCGCGTGGCTGTTCCGCATCATGGCCAATGCGTCGCTCGACCTGGTGCGGCGGCGGAAAGTCCGCGACGCGGACGAGCTGCCCGAAACAATTCCGATGGCGTTCCGTGATCCGGGCGAGTCGGACGAATTACGACGACGTTTGAATTTGGCGCTTACGAAGCTGACTGACCGACAGCGATCCGTGATCGTCTTGCACGATGTAGAAGGGTTCACTCATGGCGAGATCGGCGAGATGCTGGGTATACCGGAGGGCACGGCCCGATCGGATCTACATCACGCCCGTGCGGCCCTGCGCCGCATGTTGAAGGACGTTCGGAGCGATCTATGACCGACATTCGACTTCTTCCAAACGACGACGACGAGATCGTCAGCGGGCTGCGCTCGCTGTACGCTGGCCCGTCGGGCGATTCGTATTGGAACGAGCTCGAGTCGCGCATCATGGCTCGTGTTGCGGACGTCGAGTTGGGGTGGTGGACCGAGCTCGATCGCTGGGCACGCCCGGCGATCGCGGCCGCCGCCGTTCTGCTCCTCGCCGCCGGCGCCGCGATGTTCCGCGCTCATCAGAGCGAGGGAGACATCGCCGTCGACAACATGCTGTCCTCGCCGTCTGTTCCCGTTTCCACCGCCATTCGTCCGTCGATGCAAGACGATCGCGATGCGCGGATTCGTTACCTCTTCGGCTGTTCAGCACAGGAGCCCTCATGCAGCGCTCAAAACAACAAGCGCTGATGTTCCTTCTCGGCGCCGTCCTCGTGGGCGGCGCGCTGGGATTCAGTGCGGACCGGTACATCGGTCACGAGAAGTTCGCATCGCAGTATGGACCGCGGTCCAGGTTCTACGACGAGTTGGGGTTGTCGGCGCAGCAGCGCGCGACGCTCGACTCGTTGACGTTCGAGCAAGACTGTCAGATGAAAGCCGTTCTCGCGCCGCACGACTCGCTCCTCAAGTCGATGCGCACGCGCTTCCGCGCGCAACGCGATTCAGTGTTCACGAAAGAGCAAAAGGCGAAGCTCGACCTTCGCGCCAAAGAAATGCAAGCCCGACGTGAGGCCGAGCAGGCCAAGGAGCCCAAGAGGCAATGTTCAGGAAATTAGTAGTCGCGCTGGCCATCCCCGCCCTGGCCGGTGCGCAGACCCTTCCGCAAGTTCCGGCACCGCAACCGGTGCAGATCGATACGACGTTCAAGCAGATCTCGCTGGCGGACGCGCTTCGGTTAGCGCACGAGAACAACGTCCAGAACATTCAGGCAGCGAACCAGATCCGGACTCAGAACAACACCGTTCGCTCCACGAAAGCACAGCTCTATCCGAGCCTTACGGCGACTGCCGGCCAGGGAAAGAGTGCTGGACAACGCGTCGGTCCGAATAACCAGCTGATCGACTTCGTCCCTGCGTGGTCATACAACACGGGCTTGTCGGCAAACATGACCCTGTTCGATGGCGGGAAAACCTTCGCCGACGTTCGTGCCGCAAAGGCAAACGTGTCTGCTCTTGAAGCCTCGCAGGTCAATACAGACTTCAACATCGCACTGCAGGTAAAGCAGGCGTATAACAGCGTCCTTGCCGCGAGAGAGACGGAGAGCGCTGCCCGCGCGCAGCTCGCAACGGCACAACAGCAGCTCGCAGTTTCGATCGCTCGTGTGAACGCCGGCGCGGCCAACGTCTCAGACTCGCTCCGGAACGTTGTCGCGGTCGGCCAAGCGCAACTCAATGTCCTCAGCGCACAAAACACGGCTCGCACGCAGAGCGCGCTCCTGACGCGTCTCGTCGGCACACCTTACTTCGTCACAGCGCAGCCGAGCGATAGTACAACAGACCACTCCCTCGCTCCGATCGACAGCTCGGCCATCATGGCGCTCGCGCTCAGCGGACCATCCGTTCGCAGCGCCGAAGCCAACGTGAACGCGGCTGTGGCACAAGAGCGTTCCGCGAAATCGGGATATTTCCCGACCATCTCCGCATCGGCGAGCTACACCGGGAGCGGCACCAAGGCAGTGTATGGACTGAACAGCAATCCCTACCCGTACACGCGGGGCATCAACTTCAACGCCAGCTTCCCGATCTTCAATCGCTTCCAGCGCGAGAACGCCATCTCCAACGCACAGATCAGCCGCGAGACGGCCGAAGCACAGGTCCGCGATGCCCGCCTCACTGCCCAGCAAAACATTGTCACCGCGATTGCTTCACTCCGGAACGCCGAAGAAACGATGCGGGTGCAGCAGACGAACGTCCGCGCCAGCGAGGAAGACCTCCGCGTCAACCAACAGCGCTACGCGCTTGGCGCCGGCACCTTGCTCGACGTGTTGACCTCGCAGTCGACGCTCGTCAGCGCGCGTCAGCAGCTCATCAATGCACGCCTGAACTACCGCAACGCTCGCGCGCAGATCGAAGCCGCGATCGGTCGCGACCTGCCGTAACTCCATCGACGGCAGCACCAGGCAAACGGGGGCGGAAGGACCTTCCTTTCGCCCCCATTTTGCACCCATCATCTACGGCGTTCAGCACGCCGTCTCATCACCCGAATTGGCCCTCGTCCCGCGCAGCATTTCCCTCCTGCCGCGCGTACAGATACCAGACAGACCGACAAGCACGCGGCCGCTTCCCAAGCGGCCGATTTCTAGGAGACCCACCCCTGTGAGACGAATTCTCGGAGCGGCACTGCTCGTCGCCGCCGCGGCATGCGCCAAGAAGCCTCAGGCGCCATCCGTGCAGGTCGCTACCGTAAATCGCCGCGACATCATCATCGACGCGCAGGCGAACGGCGTGATCGAGCCCATCGCGATCATCGAAGTGAAGTCGAAGGCGTCGGGCGTCATCACCAAGATGACCGTCGAAACCGGTACGCACGTCAATCCAGGCGACCTGCTGGTGCAGATCGACACCCGCGACGTGCAGAACCGCTACGACCAGGCGAAAGCCAACCTCGACGCTGCCGAAGCGAAGCTCTCCGTCGCGGAAAGCGACAAGAAGCGCAACGAGGACATGTTCAAGGCCCGCGTCATCACGCCGCAAGAATACGAAAACGTCGCCGTCAGTTATGAGAATGCTAAATCCGCTGTCGTGAGCTCCCGCGCGAGCCTCGACTTGGCGAAGCAGGCCCTCGAAGACGCGACCGTCAAAGCGCCCGCCGTTGGCACCATCATCGAAAAGACCGTCTCCGAAGGCACCGTGATCGCGTCGGCGACCGGGTCCGTCAGCGGCGGCACGACGATCGTCAAGATGGCCGACCTCGGCGTCGTTCGTATTCGCGCCCTCTTCAATGAGACAGACATCGGCAACGTCCATCCGGGTGAGCCGGCGAACGTGACGGTCGATGCGTATCCGGATCGCCGCTTCGGCGGCGTCGTCGAGAAGATCGAGCCGCAGGCCGTCGTCTCGCAGAACGTCACGATGTTCCCGGTGCTCGTGAACCTCACGAACAATGAGGGTTTGCTAAAGCCTGGCATGAACGGCGAGGTCTCGGTGCTCATCGACGAGCGCGACGACGTCCTCGCGATTCCGAACGACGCGATCAAGAATCCGCGTGAAGCGGTTGCGACCGGCGCCATGCTCGGCCTCGCGGCCGATACCGTGAACGCTGAGCTGCGCGCGCAGGGCTTCACCGGCGGCGGCAACCGCGGTGGCTTTGGTGGCGGCAACGGCGGTCGTCGCGGTGGCAACGGCGGCGGCGGTAACGGAGGCGGCGCGAACCGCGGTGGGAATGGTGGCGGCGGTAGCGGTACGGCGGACGGCGAAGTGTCGATCACGCAGCAAGGCCAAGGCGGTCAGGGCGGCTTCGGCGGTGGTCCGCAGGTCTCTGACGCGGATTGCAAGAAGGTCGACGACGTTCTCAAGGCGCACCCGAAAGAGAAGAAGCAGCTCGAGGACCTCCGCGCGAAGATGCAGGCGCTCCGTCCGGCCGGCTTCGGCGGCGGAAACGGTAGCGGCAATAACGGTGGCAACGGCGGCGGCTTCAACGCGGGTGGCGGCAACCGACGCCCGCGCGGTGACTCCGCTCAGGGTGGCGGTGGGGCGAATGGCGGCCAGCGTCGCCGTGGCGGCGCGGACAGCACCGGCGGTGGACGTGGTGGAAATGGCGCCGGCGGCGGCGGCGGTGGCTTCCGCGGCAGCCCAGAAATGCAGGCGATCAACGAGCAGATTCGCGCGATCTACACCGCGCTGAGCCTCGATGCCCGCACGGCTGGCGCCTGCGCGCGTCGTCAGGGCGGCAATGCGAACGCCGGCACACGAGCGGCGAACGGCGGCGGTGGAAACGCTGGAAACCGCACGGCGGGTGGTCAGGGCAACCTGACACCATCCCCTGAAATGAACGGGCGTCCGCAGCGTCAGCGCACGGGTCTGGTGTTCGTCTCCGACAGCTCGAAGACGGTCTTCCACCCGCGCATCGTGCAGCTCGGACAGGCCAACCTCGACTACACTGAGGTCATCAGCGGCCTGAAGGAAGGTGAACGCGTCGTCATGCTCGGCGCGCTGGCGCTGCAGGCACAACGCCTCCAGCAACAGGATCGCGCTCGCGCCAACGCAAACCCGCTCGGCGCACAAGGCCCCGGCGGTCCCGGGGGACCGGGCGGCCCAGGCGGTGGTGGTCCGCGTGGTGGCGGCGGCGGTGGCGGCGGCCGTGGGGGTTGATTAGATGCTCATTGGAGAAATCATAAGCGTAGCGCTCGGTGCGCTACGCGCGAACAAGCTGAGATCGCTGCTCACGATGCTTGGCATCGTGATCGGTGTCGGCGCGGTGATCGCGGTCGTCGCGCTCGGCGCCGGCGCGCAGCAGGCGGTCAAGAACCGTATCGCGGCGCTCGGCACGACGTTGCTGACCGTTAACCCGGGCCAGCAGCGCGGCGGCGGCGGTGGGATCGCCATCGCGGGCGCAGTGCAGCGACTCACGCTCGATGATGCCCGCGCGCTCGACGAGCGCGCGACGAACTTGCTCGCCGTTCAGCCCGAGATGCGGTCGCAGCAGCAGATCGTCTTCGGCAACAAGAACGCGAACACGCAGATCATCGGCACGACGCCGAACTACCTCGAAGTTCGCAAGTACACGATGAAAGCGGGGAACATGTTCACCGCGGCCGACGACGAGGGACGTCAGCGCGTCGCCGTCCTCGGTGCAACGGTGGTCGATAACCTTGGCGTTACGACACCCGAAGCGATCATCGGCGAACAGGTGCGCATTCGCGGCACGCAGTTTACCGTGCTCGGCGTGCTCGCGCCCAAAGGCAATGCCAGCGGTTTCGGCAACCCCGACGATCAGATTCTGATTCCGATCAACACCGCTCGCTTCCGCGTCAACGGTTCCGATCGACTAGGCTCGATCAGCGCCCTCGCCGAGAGCGAAGAGAAGATTCCTGACGCGATGGCCGACATTCAGCGCGTGCTTCGGCGGCAGCACAAGATCCGTCAGGGTCTGCCGGACGACTTCCAGATCCGCAACCAGTCGGACATCCTCGCAACGACTGAGGAGACGACGAAGGTCATGACCTACCTGCTCTCGGGCATCGCGGCGGTATCGTTGCTTGTCGGCGGCATCGGCATCATGAACATCATGCTCGTGTCGGTCACGGAGCGCACGCGCGAGATCGGCATTCGCAAGGCACTCGGCGCGACGCGGATCAACATCCTGCTCCAGTTCCTCATCGAAGCAGTGGTGCTCTGTGTCCTCGGTGGTCTCGTCGGTATCGGGATCGGCACCGGCGCCGCGGTGGTCATGAGCAAATTTGGAAACCTCGGTCCGACGCAGGTGTCGACCGCCGCCATCGGGTTGGCATTCGCCTTCTCGGCATTCGTCGGCGTGGCGTTCGGCGTGTGGCCGGCGCGTCGTGCCGCGGTGCTCGATCCGATCGTGGCGCTGCGTTACGAGTAACTGGCTCGCTGGGATAGCGGTGCTGAAGGGCGGCCGGACAACAACACGTGTCCGGCCGCTTTTTTTGTCGCAGCTACTTACTGAGATGAAACTCGAACGGCATTTGGGCGAGCGCGGGCACGCGCTTGCCGTTCACTTCCGCCGGCTTGAATCGAAATGCGCCGAGTGACTGGCGAACGGCGCTCGTGAACATGTCGTGGGTGGAATTGAGAACTTTCACACTTCCCATGTCGACGCGACCGGTTGTGTCGACGGTGAATTGAATCAGGACGCTACCGTCGACGCCCGCTTGCCGTAGCGATTCGGGATAGCGCGGCTTTCCCGAGCTGAGGACGTGCATGAGTACTTCGGTGCCGCGCCAATCGGTGCTGGATTCGCTGGGTCCGACGTCGAATGCGGTACCGTGTGAGGATCCGGAGCCGGATCCTCCGCGAACGACTACGACGTCATCGCCCGTGGGAGTTCCGCCCGGATTGATCGGCGGAAGTTTGGGTGGGACAACTGTCGGCGCCACCAATTCAATTGTCTGCATCCTCGGCAGAGTACTCAGCTTCGTGACGAGCGTTGCCGTTTGATGTTCGACCGGAACTGGTTTGGGCGCGGGCGGCGCCGGCGTGAAGCTGATCACGATGGCTTTGGGCTTTTCGGCTTTCTCGGGACGCGCGTGCACGGTTGCCGCGGTCGCGACGCCGATGAGCGCGACGTGCGTTACGACGCTGAGCGCGATGCCGCCGCTGCGGCGTTGGACTCGCGCGCGTGATTCCAGCAGGACTCCGAACATGCGTTGCCTCCACGTTGAGGATCGCGGCGATTGGGTTGTCGCCCAGCGCCACGATACGACGTCGAGGTTGCGCGCTCATTGCCGTCGAGTGACTGAACAGTGAGCCGTCGATGAGGAAACTTTGAAGGATGAATGATCGACAAATGGCGCCAGGATTACGAAACGATGACGCCGCTTTCGTCGCCAGCGACTCTTCGACGGCGGAAACGAAGACGCGGCAGCGAATTGCGTTCGCTGCCGCGTGACGTTCAGAGCTCGAAGTTGGAGTCGGGCTTAGTCGTCGAGATCCGACTCGGCTTCGCCGACTTTGCGCTGGGCTTTGCCTTTGAGCTCTTCGGCTTTGCCCTTGAGTTGCTCGCTACTGTCGCCGGTGAGACCACCGACCGCGTTGCGAACTTTGCCTTTGACTTCATCGCCGAGGCCTTTGGCCTGGTTCTCGAGGCCGTCGCGGTTGAGATCGTCCGCCATTGTGATGCTCCACAAAGGGTTGAATGCCGTACCGAAGGCGGAAATGCCTCCGGGGTCAGTAGGGGCAACGGCCGTGCCTGGATACGGATGCGGTCGCGTGAACGAGCTCAGCTCCCCCAAAATCCTCTGCCCTCTGCCCTCTGCCTATTGCGACGATATAACGTCCGATATATCTTCTGCTCGCACATTAACGATATATCGGAGAGACTCTATGTTCGGCCCATTCGTGTTTGGCTTTCAGGACTCAGGCTGCGCAGATCGCCGCGGCCGCTGGAATTGGGATTTCGGTGGCGACTGGGGCGGACCACAGCGCGGACGTGGTCACTGGCGCGGTCGTGCCGCCAGACTGTTCGAGCAAGGTGACCTGAAGTACGTCATTCTCCGCCTCCTCGAGGAAAAGCCGCGGCACGGCTACGAGATCATCAAAGACCTCGAGAGCCGATTCGGCGGCTCGTACGCGCCCAGCCCGGGCACTGTCTATCCGACCCTCACAATGCTCGAAGACATCGGCTACGCCCGCGTCGTTCCTGAAGAGGGCGGCAAGAAGATCTACGAGATCACCGAAGAAGGCCGGAAGTATCTGGCCGAACACAGCAATACGGTCAACGACATCTTCGACCGGATCTCCCGTTTCGTTGGAGGATTTACCGATACGCCCATGATGCAACTGAACGAAGCGTTCCGAGAGCTCGCCAAGGCCACCTACAAGACGGCGACCTCGAACATGTCGGACAAAGAGAAGATCGATCGGATTCGTGAGATCATTCAGCGTGCAGCGGTCGAGATCGACGGGGTCGCCAAGTAGCCGAACCGCCCCGTCCGGTTGTGGACGGGGCTGAGAACACGGCTAGATTCAAAGACGGGTCGCGGACACGGTTCCGCGACCCATTTTTGCGTTATGCCGTGAGCGCTCGTCAGCTCCGGAACCCATTGCGACCGAGGCGGGATTGTCCCCGCAGCTCATACATGTCTCGAGAGTCAAGACGCGTTGAACAAACTGTGGGGGATCCCCCACCTGCCGATGCCGAGCCTGCGCCGAAGATAGGCAAACAGTCTCGCAGTACCGCAGACGCACCAAGCGCCCTACCACAAGCCAGCACGAATACAAAGAGCTCGTCTCCAAACGAGCAGGCGCCGAATACGGCGCCGATCCAGGCGACACCTCCCGCCCCTCCGACGCCTCCTGGGGCCGCCGCCGAAACCGCTCCCGCTCCGCCAGTCACTGCGGCGAGCTCCGTGACCGGATCGATTCCCGTCGCCACCGTTCCATCGGGTTCGCATCCCACTGGCGCACAGACAGGATTTCATGCTGCGGTCCCGCAGCGACACCACGTCGAGGAGCATCCGACCGGCAAGCGTCTCGCGATCCTTTCGCTGACGGCACTCGGTGTCGTTTATGGCGATATCGGAACGAGCCCGCTGTACGCCATGCAGCAGGCCTTCAGCAAAGAGTACGGCCTCGCTCCTGACGCGACGAACGTCTACGGCGTTCTGTCGATGATCGTTTGGGCGCTGGTGATCGTCGTCGCGGTGAAGTACATCGCGTTCATCATGCGCGCCGACAACCGCGGCGAAGGTGGCGTGATGGCGCTGCTCGCTCTCGTGTTGCAACAAGAGCGTCGCGCGACGGACAAGAAGCGCCGAAAGCTCCTCATTCTCGTCGGGCTGTTCGGCGCCGCGCTGCTCTACGGTGACGGAATGATCACGCCGGCAATCTCGGTCCTCGGCGCGATGGACGGCCTCAAGGTCATCGCACCGGGAGTCGGAAAAGTCGTCTGGGTTATGTCTGCAGTGATCCTCGTCGGGGTCTTCGCCGTGCAGCGACTCGGGACCGCCCGCGTTGGAACCGCGTTCGGCCCGCTCATGTCGCTGTGGTTCCTGTCGATCGGGGCACTCGGTGCCCGCGAGATCGCTCTCGAACCGCGCATTCTGGCGGCGGTCAACCCGTGGTACGCAGTCCAGTTTTTCCAGGCGCATGGCCGCGCCGGAACCTTGGTCCTCGGCGCCGTCGTCCTCGTCATCACGGGAGCCGAAGCGCTCTATGCCGACATGGGCCATTTCGGGAAGCGTCCGATCCGCATCGCGTGGTTCGCCGTCGTGCTTCCGGCACTCTTGCTCAACTACTTCGGCCAGGGCGCGATCATTCTGCGCGACCCCGCTGCCGCAGCGAACCCGTTCTACAAGCTCGCGCCCGGTGCTTTGCTTTGGCCCCTGCTTATCATCGCGACCCTCGCCGCAATCGTCGCGTCGCAGGCGTTGATCTCGGGAGCATTTTCGCTCACGCAGCAAAGTGTCCAGCTCGGGTATTCGCCGCGCATGACAGTCATTCACACGTCCAAGTCCGAGGCTGGACAGATCTACATCCCGGAAGTGAACCAGCTGCTGATGCTCGGCACGTTGCTGCTGGTGGTCGCGTTCCGCGATGCGACGAAGCTCGGCTATGCGTACGGCATCGCCGTGACCGGGACGATGGGCATTACGACAGTGTTGTTCCACGTTGTCGCTCGCTCGCAGTGGAACTGGACTCCGTGGAAAATCACGGCGCTCACCACGGCGCTCTTGTCGATCGATTTCGCGTTCCTGTTCGGCAACCTGATCAAGATTCCGAATGGCGGCTACATCCCGATCGCAATTGCCCTCGCCGTCTTCGTGCTGATGACGACGTGGAAGACCGGACGAAAGCTGTTGAACCAAGCGCTGCACGGCGGCGCTCTTCCGCTCGATCTCTTCCTCGGCGATGTCGGACGAAAGAAACCGCTCCGCGTTCCTGGCACCGCGGTGTTCATGACATCTTCAAACGACGGCGTCCCCGTCGTCCTCCTGCATCACCTCAAGCACAACAAGGTGCTGCATGAGCAAGTGATCTTGATGTCGGTCGTCACGCGCGAAGTGCCCGAGATCAAGCCCGAGGAGCGCGTGTCAGTGGACAAGCTCGAACACGGCTTCTATCGCATCACGGCGCGCTACGGCTTCATGGAGCAGCCGAACGTCCCGGAGATTCTCCAGTGGGCTCGCGAGTCCGGCGTGAAAGCGAAGCCGAACGACACGACGTTCTATCTCGGCCGCGAGCGAATCATCATCATCCCGAAGGGCGGCGAGCGAAAGCCCGGAACGCGTCGCGCACCAGACGACGCCGTGCTTCCGAAAATGGCGCGCTGGCGCAAAAAGCTCTTCGTCGTCATGTCGCGCAACGCCCGCTCGGCGACGGAGTTCTTCAGCATTCCGCCAAACCGGGTCGTCGAGCTCGGAGCGCAAGTCGAGTTCTAGTCGTCATCCTGATGGCGGCGCAGCCGCCGGAGGACCTGCTTTTTTGGTTTTGAGTGACACAAAAGCAGGTCCTCCGCTCGCTGCGCTCGCATCAGGATGACGTTACCACTCTACTCGATTCCCGAACCGACCAATACTCGAACGCAGCTTTTCGACCGTCTTTCGAAAGTCGTCGCCAAACTGACCGGGATCGATTCTCGTTTCGACGCGCGGGTAGAGCATCGCGTCGTCGCCGCTCTTCATGATCGTGACTGAGCCTTTGCGACGAGGAAGATCGCTCGCGCGGCCGGCCTTCACTTTGATGTTCTTGAACTGGTTGTTGTAGAACACGCGAAGGTCGACGTCGTCGCCCGGCTTCACGCGAGCCATCTCGCGCTCGAGGCGATTCAGATTCGTCGGCTGATAGAAGAAGTCGTCATTACGATCGCGCTGCGTCGTTCCGCGGAGGTCGACACCGTTGATCGATGCGATCCGGCTTCCCTCCTCGATGCCCGCCTTCGCCGCCGCGCTGCCGTCCTCGACGCCCATGACGAAGATGCCGAGCGAGTCGCGCGATGTGCCGGTGACGCCGACGTTGATGCCGAGGGTCGCGCGATCGTCATAGCGGTTGTGCGAAATCGACGAAGACGTCGTTGCGTACAGGTCTTCGGGCGCGACTGTCTTCACCTTCACCGATTTTGTCTGACCCGAGGCGTACACACGAAGATCGACCTCATCGCCGGGGCGCAGCTTGTCGAGCTCGCGATTCAGTCGGCGTGAAAGGACGCTCGCCATCTGCTCGTCGCCGATATCCGCTGGCGAAAGCTTGAGACTGACTCCATTGACCGACGCGATGCGATTGCCCTCCTCGATGCCGGCCTTTTCAGCCGGACTGCCCGCGCGAATCGTGCTGACGAGGACGCCGAGTGTGTCGCGCGACGTCGCGGCGCTGGTTGTGCCGACGCCGATCACCGCGCGCGGCTGCGACTCGAAGAAGCCGGCGCCGCCCATGGGCGGAAAGATTTCGCCCGGTCCGATGCGCGTGACTCGTGGCGCTTGAGCGCTTATGGATGACGCGGCGGCACACACGGCGACCGCGGATGGGAGAATTGCCTGGAAACGCATAAAACCTCGTGATCCGTTGGGGTTGCGTTGAATGAGTCACGAGGCGACGGTGGCAGGGTTTACTCGCGCCCGGTGGCGATTGGCTGGGTGGTTCCACCTTTTGTTAGCTTCCCGTCATGGCCACGAGCACCGAGCCACGAGCAACGCCCGACCTTCGCGCCTTCCAACACCATTGGCAGGACGAGGCGGATGCCGCGTATCTGTACCGGCTGTTGTCAGCCGCCGAGCCGGACGCGAGGAAAAAGGACCTCTATCGACAATTGGCCGAGGTCGAGGATCGGCACGTCGAAGTGTGGGGCGGTCTTCTGCGACAGCACGGCCGCGACCCCGGCAAATTTTCGCCGAGCGCGCGCACGAAGCTGCTCGCGTCGCTCGGGAAGATTTTCGGCCCGGGATTCCTCCTTCCAATGCTCCTCGCCGAGGAAGGACGCGAGGTCAAGGGCTATCTCGACATGCATCGACGTACCGCGCGCGGCACTCCAGGAGCCAGCGAGTCGCTGACGCTCGCGCGGGAGTCGGCAGAGCATGCGTCGACGCTCAATGAGATTTCTGGAAAGACGGGCGAGCCGTGGCATCGCACGGCGTCCGGCGGGTTCTTACGAAACGTCGTCTACGGCTTCAACGACGGTCTCACCGCCAACTTTGGTCTCGTCGCTGGCGTGATCGGCGCGGCGTCGGACTCCGCGCATCACACCGTCATCGTCGCGGGCTTCGCCGGGCTCATTGCCGACGCGTTGTCGATGGGCTCGAGCGGGTACTTGGCGGCGAAGAGCGAGCAAGAGGTCTACGCCAACGAGATCGCGATGGAGCGCGACGAGATCGCGCTGATGCCGGAGGTCGAGCGCGACGAGCTCGCGCTGATCTATCAGGCGAAAGGAATGTCTGAACAGTCGGCGCAGGCGCTCGCGACCGAGGTGATGGCGGACCCGGAGCAAATGCTCGAAGAGCAGGTGCGCGAGGAGCTTGGCATCGGCGATCCGCACATGTCGCCGTTTCGCGAGGCGTGGGTCACGGGACTGGCGACAGCAGTCGGCGCGCTGATTCCGGTATTTCCATTTCTCATATGGACCGGCTCAACGGCGATCATCGTGGCGTTTGTCGTGTCGATGGCGTCACACTGGATCGTTGGCGCGCTGCGCTCGATTTTCACTGGGCGAAGTGTCTTCCGCTCCGGTCTCGACATGTTCGTCGTCGGACTGGGCGTCGCGATCGTCGGGTATTTCGTTGGAGAGTGGCTGGCGAAAGCCATCGCGTAGACGAGACTACGTCATTCGACGTATGGGGCGCGACGTCGCGCGCGGCTAGTCTGCTCTCATGCGTCGTACCTACGCGACTTCTCTAATACTGATCGCCGCCGTCGCTACTCCCGCGCGGACCCAAGGCGTCGGGTCCGCGGTCCTGGTCGGCTACGGAGCCCTATCGATTGGCGCAATCGTCAATCTCGCTTCGCGACACAAGACACCGACGATCGACATGGGCACGACGCTCAAGGTGAGGCTTCGCGACTCGTTGGACTGGTCGAGTACTGCGACGGTTGTCCGAATGACAAACGACTCGCTGGTCGTCGTGAGCGATGCGGGCCCGCGCGGCTTTGCGCGTTCCGGTGTCGATTCTATCCAGGTCAAAGCGAGCACCGGGCGGTGGGCCGAGGGGTGGCTCATCGGTTTGATCGCCGGAGGCGCCGTGGGAGCGGCACTCGCTTATCAGGTCGATGCGAGTACTCCAGCCGACGACTGGTTCACGCCGAACCAGGCCGCAGTGATCGGCGGCGTCTTTGTCGGCGGAGCGGCATCAGTCGTCGGAGCCGGGATCGGGCTGCTCGCACCGAGTCGCTGGGTAACGATCGGCGATCCCGGAAAGGTTCGCGTGTCGATCCTGCCGACGCTCGCGCGACCTGGCTTTGTCGCGCGAATTCGGTTTTGACCGTGCGAGAATCCGCGATAGCCGCGTTGCTGTTGGCGGCAGCCGCGATCGCCCCGGCGCACTCCCAAGAGAACGGGATGGGATTCCTCGTTGGCTACGGGATGCTCAGCGCCGGAGCGATTCACAGCCTCGCAACGCGAGGCACGCCGCCGGTCCGCGTCGGTTCGCGGATCAAGGTCTGGCTCCGCGGCCCAGGCCATTGGTCCGACAGCGGGAGGATCGAAGTCATGTCCGCCGACACGATCGTTGTCAGCGGCTGGTTGAACGGCCGATTTTCACGTTTTGATTTCGACTCCCTTCGGGTCAAGGCGAGCTTTGGACGATGGGCTGAGGGCTGGGGACTCGGCCTCGTCATGGGCGGAGTCGCCGGTGCATCACTCGGCACTCGAGTCAGCCCGGACAATCCCCTCTACTCCCGTACCCCTGCCAAGAACGTGCTCGTCTGGGGCACCATCATGGGAATTTCATGGTCGACTCTTGGATCCGCGGCCGGCCTGCTCCTGCCCAGCCGCTATGTCATCGTCGGCGGCGAACCCGGCAACGAGTCGAGGTTTTCGGTCGGTCCGACGGTCGGAAAACCTGGGCTCGTTGCGCAATTCAGCTTCTGACGCCGCTACACGACGATGTTCAGGAGCCGTCCGGGCACGTAGATGACTTTCTTCGGCGGACCAGCAACAAACTTCGCGATGTTGGGATCAGCCAGCGCCAATTCGAGCGCGCCCGCCTGATCGACACCGCGCGGAGCGGAAATCGTTCCGCGCGTTTTTCCGCCGACCTGCACCGCGATCGTCACCGCGTCTTCCGTCGCAAGCGCTTCGTCGAACACCGGCCAGCCCGCGTCGAACACACTGCGCGTGTGGCCAAGCTTCTCCCACAGCTCTTCGGCGATGTGCGGCGCGAATGGCGCGACGAGTTGGACGAGCGGCGCGATCTCGTCGCGATGCGCGACGCGTTCGCCGCGACGGACGACATTCATGTATTCCATCATCGCCGCGACCGACGTGTTGTAACTCAGCGTCGGCAGGTCGTGGGTCATCTTCTTGATCGTCTGGTGCAGCTTGCGCATGACCTGCTGGTCAGGCGCGGACGCCGCCGAACCCGACGTCGCGTCGACGACCGAGCCCCATAGACGATCGAGGAAGCGGCGCACGCCCGCGATGCTCTGATCGCGGAAGTCGCCCCCTTCTTCGTACGGTCCGAGGAACATCAGATAGGTCCGGAACGTGTCCGCGCCCCACTTCTCGATGTACTCGTCGGGGTTCACGACGTTGCCCCGGCTCTTCGACATCTTCGCGCCGTCGCGCACGATCATACCATGCGCGCGGAATTTCGTGTACGGCTCTTCGAAGTCGAGCAAGCCCGCGTCTTTGAGGACCATCGTCACAAAACGCGAATACAACAAGTGCAATACCGCGTGCTCGTTGCCGCCGATGTACGACGTCACCGGAAGCCACTTCTCTGTCATCGCTTTGTCGAACGCGACGTCCGGGAAGTCTGTGCTCGGATAGCGCAGAAAATACCACGCGCTGTCGAGGAACGTATCGGAGACATCGGTCTCGCGACGGGCGTCGCCGCCACAGTTCGGACACTTCACGCGATACCACGACTCGACGCGCGCGAGCGGCGACACGCCCGTGTCGTCAGGCTTGAAGTCTTCGACGTACGGCAGCTCGACCGGCAAATCCTTCTCCGGTACGGGCACGGTTCCGCAGTTCTCGCAGTAAATGATCGGGATCGGCGGGCCCCAATATCGCTGTCGCGAGATGCACCAGTCGTGCAGACGGTAGTTCACGACTGGCTTCGCGTGACCGTTCGCCGCCAACCACGCCACGATCTTCTTCGTGCCCTCGGCGATCGGCAGGCCGCTGAACTGCCCGGAGTTCACCAGCGTGCAGTTCGCCGTCTCGGTGTATGCCTCCTCGAGCCGCGGGTCGGTGTTGCCCTTCCCGGCCACCACCCGCTTGATGTCGAGATCGAAGACTTTCGCAAACTCGAAATCACGCTCGTCGTGGCCGGGAACGGCCATGATTGCGCCGGTTCCGTACTCCATCAGCACATAGTCGGCGATCCAGATCGGGATCGGCTGCTTCGTCGCAGGATTGATCGCGAACGAACCGGTGAAGACGCCCGTCTTCTCCTTGTTCACCTTTCGCGAGACGAGATCCTGGTTCGCCGCCTGGCGCTTGTACTCCTTGACGGCGTCGCGCTGCTCATTCGTCGTCAGCAAATCGACCGTTGGATGCTCGGGCGCGAGCACGAGATACGTCGCGCCGAAAATCGTGTCGGGACGTGTCGTGAACACCTTGATGTCGACGGGCTCGTTCACGAACTCGCCGCTCGCTCCGGCGGCGATCGTCGCGATCCCCGTCAGGACCTCCAGGTCCTGAACGCGGAAGCTGATTTCGGCACCGTCGGAGCGACCAATCCAGTTGCGCTGCGCCTGTTTCGTCGACTCCGACCAATCGATCGTCTCGAGGTTCTCCAGCAGGCGTCCAGCATAATCAGTGATCCGGAAGAACCACTGCTCCAGGAAGCGCTGCTCGACCTTGGCGCCGCACCGCTCACACTCGCCGGCGATGACTTGCTCGTTCGCGAGGACGGTCTTGTCGTTCGGGCACCAGTTGACCGCCGCCCGCTTCTTGTAGGCCAATCCGCGGTGGTAGAGCTGCAGGAAAAGCCACTGGGTCCACTTGTAATACGCCGGATCCGTGGTCGACAGCTCGTGGCGCCAATCGACCATGAGGCCGGATCGCTTAAGCTGCCGCCGGAAGTTGTCGATGTTTCTAGGTATCAGGTCCGCCGGATGGGTCCCAACCTTCAGCGCGAAGTTCTCGGAGTGAATGCCGAACGCGTCGAAGCCGAGGGGCTCGAATACGGTATGGCCTTGGAGTCGTTGGAATCGTCCATAAACGTCGTTCCCCGTGAACGCGAAGAGGTTACCGACGTGGAGCCCCTCCGCCGATGGGTACGGAAACATCATGAGCGCGTAGAACGGCCGTGCACCGGCAACGAGGTCGGTGTGGTTGGTCCCGCGCTCTTCCCATCGGTCCTGCCATTTTCGCTCGATGGCGGCAGGATCGTAGCCGGCCGGTTCTTGGGCCGGCGAGGTATGGATCGATTCTGTCATGGTATCTGTTGAATCTAGCGGCCGATGAATCACCGTCCCAGTACGACGACACAGTCGGACGACCGTAGTCCACGCACGCGACGCTCGGCGCGGTCACTCCGCCGCCGATTTCTCGTGCTTGCGGGCGTCGGCGCCGCCGCGATCCTCGCGGTCGTCGCCTACGGCGGCCTCTTTGTTCTGAAACGCTCAATCGCCAGGGATGAAGACGCGCGCATCGAGAACGCGGCGTCGCTCTCCCGCCAGCTCGTCGAACGCGTTCTGGCCGAGCGCATGCGCCAAGTGGAGCTCATCTCGTCGGCGCCCTCGGTCATTGGTGCCGCCCGCCGCGGCGCCGAGGTATCCCGCGAACACGGCCTTCTGTCGAAGTCGATTCCTGAGCTGGAGCAGCAGTTCAAGGCCACGCGCTCGCAGCAGGTCGACGAAGGAGCTCGGCTCTTCCTCGCCGACCTTCTCCCGAAGCTCGACATCGCCGAAATGATGGTCACGGACCAATACGGCTACAACGCCGTGACGACGTCCCCCTCATCGGATTTCGTGCAGTCGGACGAGGCCTGGTGGCAATCCGCGTGGTCGAGCGGGCATTCAACCGCGCAGGCGAGCGCGGACGCCGCGACGCAGCGCACGGTGGTCGAACTCGCTGAAGCAATCGTCGACCGCGGGACGCGCGTCGGCGTCGTGAAAGTGAAGTTCGGTCTGTCCGTCGTCGATTCAGTTCTCGCGCAGGGCAGCGTCGGAAACTCCGCGATGCGCGTCGATCTCGTCGACGGCGAAGGAAAAGTCATCGCGAGCTCGACGCCGGCTGTGCGTCTCAAGCCGTTCGCGGGATTTACGGAGATCGCCACGCACGACGGCGTGGCAACACTCGCATACAAGTCGGATTCCACCGTCCGTCACGCCTCGGCGCTGACAACCAACGGGGGCCGCTGGCGCGTCATCGCTCACATGAGCGAAGAAGACGCGCTGCACACCTACCACATCGCCCGCTGGGCGCTGCTCGGCGGCATCGGATTGATGCTCGCGTTGGTGCTCAGTGGTCTGACGACCGGCGCTCGTTTCATCGAACGACGCATCACCGGCCCCGCGCAACAGCTTGCGATCGCGGCGGAAGCGGTCGCGGACGGCGACCTGTCGAAGCAAGTGAACGACATCGGCGCGGACGACGAGATCGGGCGCCTCGCCCGTGCCGTTTCGGCGATGATCGAAGAGTTACGCCGGCTCGCGACCGCGCTTCAGGAGTCGGCGACGGAAACGAACACGATGACCGCCGAGATTACAGCGAGCTCGGAAGAGATGGCGGCGTCGGCGGGCCAAATCGCGCACACGGCTGCGGACCTCAGCCAGCAGGCGAACACGATGGCGCAGACGATCGTGACGCTTGCGGGTTCGTCGGAGAATCTCGTCGGCGTCGCGACGGAGTTGGATGCGGGCGCGCGCGACGGCGTCGAGCGGAACGCGAAGCTTCGCGTGCTCGCCGCCGAGAATCGTGCGCGTCTGGATAGCAGCTCGAAGTCACTCGTTGCGCTGAGAAGTGACGTCGAGGCAAGCGCGGCAGCGATCGACCAGCTTGCGGAAGCGTCGGAAGAAGTTCGGAGCTTCGTCACGCTCGTGCAGAAGCTCGCGCGTCAATCGAAGCTCCTTGCGCTCAACGCCGCGATGGAAGCCGCGCGAGCCGGCGATCACGGTCACGGCTTCGCGGTCGTCGCCGAGGAGGTGCGTCGTCTCGCGGCGATGTCGTCGGATGCGGCCGAGCGCACCGAGCGCGTTGTCAGCGGCGTGCTCAAGGGAATATCCGAATCGCGCGCGTCGAGTGCACGGACGGTCGACACGCTGCGCGCGGTGCGCGGCGCGACTGAGGAAGGCTCCCGGTCGTTCGGTCAGATCGAAGAGGCGGTTGAAGCGACCGACACCTGGACCTCATCGATTGCGTCAGTGGTGACGACGACGCACGGGCTCGCGCACGATATGAGCTCGAAGCTCGAGACGCTCTCGGCGGGCACTGAGGCGTTCGCAGCGGCGATGGAGGAAGTCGCTGCGTCGAGTGAAGAGCAGAGTGCGAGCACCGAGGAGATCGCCGCTGCGGCAGCGACGCTCTCAGGCGCGGCTGAGCGGCTCGGGCGGATCGTCGCCAATCTGAGATTGGAGCAGCCGGAGTCATTCGAGGCGAAGCCGCAGGTCGAGGCGGTCCGTCGCAACTCGAAGCCGATTCGATTGACGCCCGCGGGCGGGATTCCGGGGTTGGCGAAGGCGTAGGGGTCATCCTGATGGCGGCCAAGCCGCCGGAGCTTTCCAGCACATTGGGATCCTAAGCTTAGAATTCCACGTGGACAAGTTGTCGCG